>ENA-OQJH01000719-OQJH01000719.1-human-gut-metagenome-genome-assembly--contig:-NODE-719-length-16646-cov-16.623040_pt1 | contig 16646 bp, 27 predicted proteins | sample MGYA00242597_ERZ504763 | MGnify/ENA primary metagenome ERZ504763 (study PRJEB26092, sample SAMD00036359) | human gut metagenome | host: Homo sapiens | study: EMG produced TPA metagenomics assembly of... | reverse complement strand
TTGCAGGATTGGCAGATGGCATTAGAGAAATCGATAGATTAAAAAATAGTCTGGTTCAACGAGAACGGGAATTAGCTATTTTAGAAGAAAGATTGAAGAAAGAAAATGATGAATTAAAGAGAAGGTTTCGAATGAAAATAACGAAAAAATAAAGGCGATAAATGAAAGGGAAAAGCGGAAGAGCAGCTACAAACGGAAATAGAGACTACATATTCTTTTGTCAAAAAATAATAAGTGGGTCATTTTGATAGACAACTTGAATATATCGATAATATTGGTATTAATAGATGGTTAGATATAGACGAATTTTATCATGAATTAGGAAAGAAGCAAGGATATAATGAAGATATAATAAATAATAGTGTTTTTGAATTTATTGAGATATATGCTTACTTTGGGCGATATCGTGCGTCATATAGATATATGGTTAGTATGGCAAAGGAAAATGATACATGGGTATATATAAATGAATCGACTTTTAAATGGGCATGTGAACAGAATCTAGGTTGGCAAGTTATTGATGCAATGGAGAATAGCCTTAAAAATAATAAAATACGATATGAACATATAAAAGATTATGAAGAAAAAATTAGTAAATTGAAGAAAATAAGGGGATTTTAAATTATGGCACAGAATGACAATCAACAGCAAGAAAATAGAGCGTTTAAAAAAGAAGATGCTTATGAAACACTGGGTATCATAAATACATGGATAGGAAATATGGATACCAAGGTTTCATTTGCATTAGCATTAGCAGGAGTTTTAATAGGTGTTATATTTGAAAAGGGCATGCCCAGTGCATTTGAAAGAATAACAGAGGTATCAAAACTGGCAGAATTATCTGGAGGAGAAATTATTGCAGCCATTTCTGGTTGCACTGCTATATTTATCAAGCTTTAATTCTATTTTATGTTTTATGTTATCTATTATTGCAAGAGTGAAAAATCTTAATAATGCACCATCTATTTTTTTCTTTGGCTTCTATTGGAAATATGACATTGGAGAATTATAAGAGTGCCGTAAAAGATATGGACGAAAAAGAAATGATAGATGATTTAGAAGAACAGATACATACAAATTCGAAAATATGTAGTCTAAAAGCAAAATGGTATAACAAGGGAATAAAATTTTTATTAGCAACAGTTATTCTGTGGTTTGTGTGTATGATATTTCAGTTAATATAGAAGGAGGAAATTATGGAATCAAATCATACAATGTCTTATGACGTAGATAAAAGTTCGGAAAGAATGGATGAAATTTTAAATGCAAGTGACAATGATTACTGTGATAAAGACAGCATTCCTGCGAGAAGTGATTTGACATTTAAAAATGGATATTATGTAAATGTTACTGCAATTTTTATTGATATTGTAGGGTCATCTGATATGACAGACGAGCATAAAAGACCAACATTGGCAAAAATGTATAGAGCATTTTTATCAGAGTGTGTTGCTATTATGAATGCAGAAACTGATTGTAAAGAAATAAATATTAATGGAGATTGTGTATGGGGAGTTTTGGATTACCCTTATCAAATTCTGATGTTGACAATGTTATTGCGGTGGCAGCTAGACTAAATAGTATGATTAAAATACTCAATTATAAATTAAGGAAGAAGAAATAATTCGCAAATTTCAGTTGGGATAGGTATCGATTATGGCAGAGCATTGATGGTTAAAGCTGGATATTCAGGTAGCGGAATTAACGATGTTATTTGGATGGGGGATGTTGTAAATTCAGCGTGCCATTTATGCAATAAGGCAGGTAGAGATTATAGAAAAGTAATTGTGATTTCAGACGTTGTTTATAATAATTTAAATGAGCATCATCAAAGTTTATTTTCAAGCTATTCCGATGGATGGGTGACTAGGTATGAAGGAGATATTATAAATACCAATATGAATGATTGGTATAATGAGAATTGTAAATAGATGTTGATTTGATACAGTTAAAAAATGGGAGCGTAAGCTGATTTTGTAGCAGTTCTTAAAGCCAGTCCAGGCTGCTATCGCAAATAGGTAGGAGTTCTCTTTCCTTTGAATTGCCGCTTAGTTTCGAGCAGGCAGCAGCCTATCGAAAGGTTAACGGACAGTATGTAAGGAAAATCAGTGGAGAGATACCAATGTAAGAGTATTCATAGACCTTGATTAGCAGTTAATACGATAAGCGTATCATTAGAAATAGTGGTACGCTTATTTTTTGCCCATTTTTGCAGATTTGTCCTTTCCCCTGCTTTCCAATATAATGAAGCTAAAGAAGTGGAGGTGTGCTTATGAGAGAGAAATTTAATCATCTGTATTTGGATAGCCACGAAAGAAAACTTTTGATACATAGCCTTGTAGAGTTAAAAAATCAGCTCATTCAGCAAGGCAGATATACGGATTGTGTTGACGAGCTTATTTTTAAGGTCATAAATGCACCGACCAAGAGAATGAAAATTGAATATGTCTAAGGCAAATTACAAAGCCGCTTATTCTTATTGATTTTAAGAGTAGGCGGCTTTTTGCGTTCTCTGGTACTGTTTACATAGCCACCTTGACAAAGTGGCTAAATCTATGTGAAAGGAGGACGCATCTATGTCAAATTGCAAAGTGATTGCTCTGACTAACCAGAAAGGCGGTGTCGGAAAAACAACCACAGCGGTCAATCTGGGCGTAAGTCTGGTGCAACAGGGTAAAAAAGTCCTGCTGATTGACGCTGATGCACAGGCAAATCTCACGATGGTTCTGGGTTATAACAGACCAGACGATATTCCCATAACGCTCTCTACTGTGATGCAGAACATCATAGACGATAAAACGCTTGATGTTTCACAGGGTATTATCCACCACAGAGAGGGCGTTGACCTGCTTCCGTCAAACATTGAGCTGTCGGGCTTTGAGGTAAGGATAATCAATGCAATGAGCCGTGAGCGTGTGCTGAAAACCTATGTCAATGAGGTTAAAAAGAATTACGATTATGTGCTTATTGATTGTATGCCGAGCTTAGGCATGATAACCATCAATGCTCTGGCGGCGGCTGACAGTGTAATTATCCCGACACAGCCACACTATCTCTCGGCTAAAGGTCTGGAGCTTTTGCTTCGCTCCGTATCAAGGGTCAAGCGGCAAATCAACCCAAAGCTGCGGATAGACGGTATCTTAATGACTATGGTAATGCCCCGTACCAACATTTCTAAGGAAATTACGGCAACGGTCAAAAGTGCATATGGTCAGAAAATCAAGGTGTTTGATACCGAGATACCACATTCTATCCGTGCGGTGGAAGCTACCGCAGAAGGCAAAAGTATTTTTGCTTACGACAAAAGCGGCAAGGTTGCCACAGCCTATGAGCAGTTAGGAAAGGAGGTGGCAGAGATTGGCGAGAAGCAGAGAAACCAAAATCGAGCTGACCGCATACGATGACCTTTTCCAAACGGACGAAAGCCGTGAGGAAGCAAAGCTCTCTAAGATAAGGAATATTCCCATATCGGAGATTGACGAGTTTCCAGACCACCCGTTCAAGGTTTTAATGGACGAGGATATGGAACAGCTTGTCGAGAGTATCAAGCGAAACGGTGTAATGACCCCTGCGACAGTTCGCTTAAAAGAGGACGGACGGTATGAGCTTATCAGCGGTCACAGGCGAAAAAAGGCTTGTGAACTTGCGGGGCTTGAAACGCTGAAATGCGAGGTTAAAGAGCTTACCCGTGACGAAGCCATTATTGTGATGGTGGAAAGTAATCTCCAACGCTCCGTTATTCTACCAAGTGAAAAAGCCTTTGCGTATAAAATGCGGTTGGAAGCTATGAAACGACAGGCAGGCAGACCCGCAAAAGAAAATTATTCCCCAGTGGGTAATAATTCTGAGTTCGCTACTTCAAGTGATGAACTTGCCGAAAAAGTCGGTGAAAGCAAAAATCAAATCTTCCGCTATATCCGTCTAACGGAGCTTGTACCCGAAATCCTGCAAATGGTAGATGAAAGGCAGATTGCTTTTCGTCCTGCGGTTGAAATTTCCTATCTGACCGAGGAACAGCAATACACCCTGCTTGAAGCAATGGAGTACAACGATGCTACCCCGTCATTGGCACAGGCTATCAAAATGAAGAAGTATAACCAAGACGGCAAGCTCACTTCCGAGGTTATCCAGTCCATTATGGAGGAAGAAAAGCCCAACCAGAAGGAAAAACCTGCTTTCCGTGACGAGAGGATAACCAAGCTCATTCCCAAGACTGTTCCTAGAGGGCAGGAAACGGATTTTGTTGTCAAAGCGTTGGAGTTTTATAACCGACACTTGCAGCGGAACAAGGCTCACGAGAGATAGCCACACACCGAGGGCGAGGTCTGCCTTTTTGAGTGGATAGCCATTATTTTGGCTTCCCCCTCTCCACACCTCACCCCCTAACTACTGCCAGTAACTATCCGAGAAAAGAAATACTTTAAGCTGTCCATAACGGGCAGCTTTTTCGGTCAGTAAGGCAAAATATTCAATCTAAATTACAGGAGGTAACTATGAAAATCCCTAAATTGTTCAAAAAGGCTGCGGCTTTTGTAATGGCTGCGGTCACGGCATTATCCATAATGCCTGCGACGGCGTTTGCTGCGGGTGACATCGGGACGATTTCCTTTTCCCACACCTATGACAGCAACGGTAATGCGATGAGGTACAATTCCAGTGCGAATATCGGCGGCTATACCGCAGGCGGAACGGGAAATTACAAGTACCGTATGTTTGTGGACGGAGAGAATGCGTTTTGTATTCAGCCGGGAGTACCGCTGAAAACAGGAAACACCTTGAAAAAGGCTTCCTCTGATACTTGGAACGCCCTTTCAGCCAATCAGAAAAAGGCGGTTGGGCTTGCCCTGCTCTATGGGTATCAGGGCAACCGAAATAATCTGTCGGGAAGTGATGATGAAAATGGCTTGCCACGCAGACACTCGTTTGGGAGTTTGTCACAGGCTGCCGTGAAGCCACAGGCTCATATAACCAGACAAGCACTACCGTTTACAGCCTGCACTTCGGTTCAAATTATGCCAACAGCGGAGTAAGGGCAGTGTATGACCAGATTGTTGCAATGCTGCGTGAGCATAACACCATTCCGAGCTTTATGTCGGGCGGTAAGAATGACATCATAAAGGAGCTTGCCTACAAGGACGGAAAGTACAGCATCACATTGACGGACAGCAACGGCGTCCTTTCCGATTACAGCTTTTCAAGCTCTGACAGCAATGTGAGTGTATCGAAGTCTGGAAATAAGCTGACAATCAGCTCCACCGTAGCTATCAGCGGTTCTGTCCGCATTACGGCAAAGAGGAATAATGTGCCGACTGTCAGCAGCAGTGCAAAGCTTATTGCCTATGGCGACCCGAACTTGCAGGACTTGGTAACAGGTGTGGAGAATGCTGATACCGTGTCTGCATATTCTGCTGGATTGTGGATAAGGCAAAGGTCAACGGGACAGAAGAATTTGAAGATTATGAACGGTCATTGACAAAGAAACAGCGGGCAGAAAGGGATAAGGCTTTAGCACATTTTGAAAAAGCATTTCAGCAGATACAGACGGAATAAGAAAGTGTCACAACATCTGAGGGGCAATCGGTTTGAACACTGATTGCCTTTCCTGACAAGAAATTGACGATTTAAGGCGTTCCTGATGAAGTGACAGGGAAATATGTCTTGCATATCTTTTGATACGCTTAAAGGGCATAAAAAACGAAAAAAGGCTACATAATTTGAACATTTTGAAGGAGGGTATCGCAGTGGCGAGGATGGGCAAAAAAGAAAAAAGGTTGTGGGTGTTCTTTTTGAATGATAAGAACAGGATACAATATAATGATCAGTGCAAGAAGTGTGTGTATGAATGTAAGCAGAGCTTCCGGTGCAGGATTGTGTGGTGTGGGAAGTATTACTCTAAGCGGAGAAAAAGGTAGTGTTTGATTTATTTGATATTTCTGAAAGGGGTTGAGATAAAATATTGGTTTAATAGTTTAATTCGTTTTAAGAAAAAATGAGGAATCTTTTAATCATTTTAAGTGTATAACCCGTTATTATATATATACAGATATTCAATGGAAAGGAGTCTGATGCGTGTTGAGTGATGACGAATTAGTGGAACAGATTCTACTTGAAAATGAAAATGCAGCAGAAGAATTGATAAAACGCTATTATACATCTATTTTACGTTACTGTAGGTGGCATTGCTCTAATCTGGAAAAAGCAGAAGACCTGACTCAGGAAACATTTTTGAAGTTGTTTAAGAATTTATCCGGATATAAAGGGAAAAAGAAATTTAAGGCTTATCTATACACGATTGCAAATCATTTATGTATTGATGAAGTAGGAAGGTTGAGTTTTATCCATTAGAAGATGAAGAAAATATAGTGCATGAGTATAACGACATAGTTCGGCTAGAGGATAGGGCAGAGATAAGCTATTTTTTGGATTTTTTATCATCAGAACAAAGGGAAGCAGTCATTCTACGCTTTGGAGAACAACTTAGTTTTGGAGAGATTGCAAAAGTGATGGGATGCAATATGCGAACAGCACAAAGCAGGGTTCGTAATGCTTTAAAAATTATGAGAAAGGAGCAAAAAAATGAAAGATAAAAATTTGAAGGGCTATTTACAGCAATCTTTAGGAGAGAAAGTACAGCCTAAAAGATTAGAGGAAACGATTAAGCTTTGCACTGAAATTGTACGAGAACAGGAAGTGACTAGGGCAGAACCGAGGACAGGTTTCTTTCACTATCTTTCAGATGTATTTCGCTTTGAAGGTATTCCAATATTTGGTTTGCAGGCAGTAACGTTATTTATAGTTTGTTTAACAATTGCCAGCATTGCAGACGTGCCAAAGAATATACCAATTTTTATGCCGCTGTTTGTATTGGCTATCATACCAGCAATTTTTAAAAGCCAGTATTATGGAATGAGCGAGATTGAAGCGGTAACAAGAGCTTCTGGTGCCCAAATCACGTTAGCAAAGCTGGTTTTGGCTGGGGCAGCTAATTTGGTGTGTATAACAATTCTTTTGTGTATGGAAGTTTATTTGCAAAATTCTTATAAAGAGATTGGACAGATGGTTCTATACTGCCTGGTTCCGTACTTAGTGTGTATGGTTGCGTTGCTACGTTTGATCCGTTTGCAAAAGAAACAGAGTTTACAGATATGTGCGATTGTAATGCTGGGTTCCTGCATTTGTTGGGGGATGTCAGCAAGAATATTGCCATGGTTATATGAAACATCAGCAGTGGGGGTGTGGATTGTTACATTTTTGATTTTTGCTATGTTCTTTATAAATGAAATCCATTATATTGCAGAGATGAGAAAGGAAGGAAAAATGTATGGAATTGTCGCTTGATCGTTTAACAAAACAGTATGGCAGGAAAATAGCAGTAGATTGTGTTAGTGCAACCTTAAAGCCGGGAGTATATGGTCTTTTGGGGGCTAACGGTGCAGGTAAAACAACATTGATGCGTATGCTATGTGCTGTTTTGGAGTCAACCTCAGGGGAGGTATTGCTGGATGGAAAAGAAGTAACTTCGATGGGGGCAGATTACCGGAATGTGTTGGGTTATTTACCACAGGATTTTGGATATTATCCAAATTATACTGCGGTGGAGTTCTTAATGTATATTGCAGCACTGAAAGGAATACCGAAGAATGTTGCAAAAAAACGTGTGACTGAATTGTTGGAAGTGGTTGATTTAAGCCATGTGGCAAACAAAAAAGTAAAAACTTTTTCCGGTGGTATGAAACAAAGAGTAGGAATTGCACAGGCGTTACTTAATAATCCGAAAATTTTGATTTTGGATGAGCCGACTGCAGGACTTGATCCGAAAGAGCGTGTCCGTTTTCGTAATCTGCTCTCAGAGTATGCAGGCGATAAAATTGTAATTCTTTCCACACATATTGTATCGGATATAGAAGCAATAGCAGATGAAGTGCTATTGATGAAAAAAGGAAAATTTGTATTGCAGGGTACGGTTCCTGAGTTGATTCACAAGGCAAATGGTAAGGTTTGGGAGCTTTCTGTTTCTCCACAAGAAGCTAGACAATGGCAGACAAAAACAACGGTTGCTAATTTACGGCACGAAGGAAAAGAAATTATATTGCGTATTATTTCAGACAATATGCCTAGTGAGCGAGCGGTTCCTTGTGAAGCTACATTGGAAGATCTTTATTTAATTTTATTTTCCCACAGAGGAAGGAGTGAAATAGAATGGAACTATTTTGGTTAGAGCATAAAAAGTTATGGCGAAAGAAAATTGTTAAAATATGTGTGTTGTTGTGTTTTGTTTATTGTGTAATTTTTGGAAGCATACTTTCGTTTCAATGGTTCTGTTTTGGCAGTTCAGATGACTATACAAGTGCTTTTGGCAATAATTTTGATGGATATACAGTAATAAAGGATAGTCAGGAATATGCACTTTCATTTGGTGGAGAATTGACGGATGAAACCTTGCAGAAAATAGTAAGTGATTATCAGCAAATGGAAGCTGACGGTATGGGGGAAGAACTGGAAAAGACAGACTGGCAGATAGTTAATAGTTGGCTCGGAACATTGTATCCGGAGCTTCGAGATACCAGTAATTATAAAACGATGATAAGCTATGTTGATCCGGATAAGTTAACAGGCTTCTATGAAAGAAGACAGCAGGTGCTTGATGAGTTTTTGGAGGTCAGTGGTCAGGTAGGAGCTGAAAAAGAGTTTTTACATCAGATAGAGAGAAAGGTAGAAAAACCATTTCGTTATGAGTGGGTAGAAGGCTGGTCAACGCTTCTTGGTAGTATGGTTGCGGATCTGGGAGTTGTGATGGCTTTGTTTCTCGGTATTGTTTTATCCTCTTTATTTGCGGGCGAATGGCATGATAATACAAGCACACTAGTATTGACGACTCGAAATGGTTGGGGGAAAATCGCTCTTGCCAAAATTCTTACTGGTTTAGCGTTTACAGTGGAGTTATTTGCATTACTTGCTGTTTCAAATGTTATATCACAGTTGTTTTTTATGGGAACTGCCGGATGGGATATGCCGATTCAGAATATCAAGCTGATTGCTGTTGCACCTATGAATATGCTGCAGGCAGAAATTTATGAATATGCTTTTGTACTGCTTGGAGCAATAGGTTTTGCCGGAATTGTTATGTTTATATCAGCGGCTGTAAAAAATAATGTACTTACCTTACTGCTTAGTCTGGCTGTTGTATATGGACCAATGATGATTGCAGAATATCTTCCTTATAAAATGCAAAAAGCATTGGATTTAATACCATTGGTAGGAAGTTCAACAGATATTTTCAGAACTAATACTTTTCGTATTTTGGGGAAGCTTATCTGGTCACCATATCTACTTATTACTATTCCTGTCTTGATTGGTATTCTATGTATGCCATTCGCTATAAAGAGCTGGTCAAGAAGGATGAAGGCATAAATAACAATATGGCAAAGAAAAGAGATAAAAAAAATAAGTTGCGAGGGAAATGGTTGAGAGGAATTATCATAGTTTACTTGCTTTTGATACTATGTAATCTATTTCACGAATTTCCTTCTCGATTAGGGAATTTACATAGTATTCCAGTTTCGGAGGAGTGGTATTTAATTGTAGTAAACCGTTGGAATGAAATACCGGAAGATTATAGAGTGGAATTAACAGAGTTATCGAATGGTCAAAAGGTGGATAGCAGGATATATCCGTATTTACAAGAAATGTTTGATGCAGCAAGGAAAGATGGAATATATCCGGTTGTTCGGGAAGGTTATCGAACTTATGATGAACAGCAGAAAATATTAGATGATAAGATAAAGGCTTATATAAATGAAGGATATTCACAGTCAAGAGCAGAAAGAACTGCTAAGGAATGGGTAGCTTTGCCCGGAACAAGTGAACACCAATTAGGTATTGCAGTTGATATTAATGCTGATAAATCAAAGAGCTCAAATGATGAGGTATATATGTGGCTTGCCGCAAATGCACATAATTATGGTTTCATATTACGGTACCCACAAGGGAAACAGGAGATTACAGGGACAAGCTATGAGCCATGGCATTATCGATATGTAGGAGTAGATGCGGCACGAGAAATTTATGAAAGAGGAATATGTCTTGAAGAATATTTTGAGCAATAGATTGGGGAGTGAGGATTATAGCTAAATTACTGTTGCTTTCACTTGAGGAAGATGAAGAAGTAGTATTAAATGCAGTTATGTCTGCATTGGGAAGTTTTGAAAATAAAACACAGTTAAAAGAAGAAATAGCGTGTGAAAAATTAGCCTTTGAAGGAATGGAAATAGATGCATCAAAACGGTTAGTATATCGTGGTGAGAAAGAAGTAAATATTACGTTTACAGAATTTGAAATATTGCATTTATTAGCAAGGAATCCAGGCAGAGTGTTCAGCAAGGAGCAGATTTATGATATTGTCTGGAAGGAATCCTATTCCGGTGATTACAACATCATCATGAGCCATATCCGGAATATTCGGGAGAAGATAGAGGATAATCCAAGTAAGCCAATCTACATACAGACGGTATGGGGTGCAGGTTATCGTTTCAACAAGAATTTAACAGGTTAGAATAGGGCAATTAAGAAGCAAAATCTTAGTTGCTCTTTTTATTTACAGCGACAGGGGCAGAAAGGAGATAGAAGTACATTGCAGAAATCAAAACGAATAAGGACAGTAAGCCAAGCGGTATTACTCAATCAGGAGAAAGCACCGCATTTTGTTTTTTTAGGCAGAAATATTAAAAAAGGAGCAATCAGAAATGGATTTAGAAAATAAAATTGAAGCACAGCGGAAACGCATGGAGCAGGAGAAAAACAAGTTAGATATGCTGATGAAAAAGCAAAGGCAGAGCAGAGGAAAGCAGATAACCATAGAAAGATTGTGGTGGGTGCGAATTTTGAAACATTTCTTACTGAGCCGAGGAGGTACAGTGAACAGCAGACCAGACGGATTATGCAGGTGGCATTTGCGACACGAGAGGTAAAAAACTGTATGGAACAGATTGAAAGGGAACTTGCAGGAGCAGAACAAAAAATGCCGGATACGGCAATAAATAAGGAAACAGGCGAGGGTGAAAGCGAAGAAGAATAGGAACTGTGCAGGGTTGCAGGCAATTCCCTCAACTTTGTTGAGGGAGCACAGATACACCACCCTTTGGGGCGGTGCTGTGCGTTCTCCGAAGGCTCTTGCAGAGGGCAGTCGGCTACTTCGTATCCGATAACAAGGTGCAGGCACCTTGTTGAACAAAAGGCAAGCCTTTTGTTATAAGGGAGCTACACTCCCTTCGGCGGTAAAAAGAACCGCCTACCCTAGTGAACTTTGCGTTCAGATGAAATCACAAAAAGTCGTGCTTTCATCTGCCCACAAAGTCTGCTGGTGCAACCCACTACGTTGTGGGAAAGGAGAGGACAGTGAAGAACGGAACAATTAGCAGCAGGGCATCCATAGTCCAGCGGAGCAAAGGACAGTCGGCAGTTGAGCAGTCAGCCTATATCAGCAGGACATCCCTTTACAGTGATTATTATGCATGACCTATAACAGAACTGCCAAAGAGGATTTAGTCGGTGCAGGAGTGCTTCTGCCGGAACACGCACCACCGGAATTTGAAGACAGGGCAGTATTGTGGAACTCTGTGGAAAAGAACGAGAAAGCGAAGAATGCCCAGCTTGCAAGGAGTCTGAAATATTCCCTGCCCAATGAGTGGGACGAAGCCACCGCAAGGCAGGTCATGGAGTGTTTTATCAAAGAGCAGTTTGTAGATAAGGGGATGTGTGCAGATTATGGTATTCATCGTTCGTACAACGATAAAGGACAGCCTAATCTGCATATCCATATCCTTCTTACCCTCAGACCTCTCAATGAGGATGGTACATGGGGAGCAAAATCAAGAAAAGAATATGTCCTTGACGCAGACGGTAACCGGATACCCAATGCCAGCGGAAAAGGCTATAAAAGCCGGAAAGTAAATGTGATTGACTGGAATGAGAAAGGCAAGGCAAAGGAATGGAGAAATGCCATTGCGGATGTTATCAATGCCACCAATGAAAAAGCAGGCATAGCCGAGCGTGTTGACCCACGTTCTTATAAGGACAGAGGGATACCTCTTATTCCGACCATTCATTTAGGGGAAAGAGCAAGTGCATTGGAACGAAAAGGCATCTGGACAGAAAGGGGCAATATCAATCGTGCAATCGAGAAATACAATGCCATGATAATGAAAATTTATGGATTTATCTCTGAACTCAAAGAGGAACTGAAAAAGGGAGTTTTCAAATTTGTTTTTGAGAGAAAAAGCCGGACAGAAAAGGATTGTATTCAATCTATCAATCAATCCTTCTGTACCGGAACAAAAATCAGAGATTCAGACCGCATTGGAAATGTTGCAGAAACAAAGGTCAGAAATGGTTGTAAGACCGATTTTTCCATATGTACAGAGATTTAAAGACAAGCGGCTTCTGGGTAATGTGGAACAGCTTGCAAAGCTGATTGACACAAACCATTTTGAAACATGGGAAGATGTGAGGGCGTTTGAGGAAAAGCAGACGGAGGTGTTGGAGAATTGCAGAGCAGAACTTTCAGAGTTAAGTGTGCGTTATGAGAAGTGGACGCAGGCGGTATCTGACTATGACGATTACAAGAAGTATCAGCCAGTCATGAAAGAGTATCAGCATTAAGCGGATTGAGGAAAAATTCCTTTAAAAAGAAGCATGAAACAGAGCTTGAAAACTATGCGATATATCGTGACAAGGTAAAGGCAGTCATGCCGGAAAATATCAAAGCCATATATTGATAAGCAGTTAGCAGAGGTGTTGGCACAGCAGGAGCAGATACAGAGAAAAAGCAGTAGGGTTGCTACCGACCTTGCAAGGCTTTCCGTTTTCAAAGGCAATCTCAGGGAAATGGAAGTACAGCAGAGAGTAGACGAGCAGGCAAGGGAGCAGAATCGGGAAAAGAAACACGAAAACACAATTTAACCACAGCGTAAGGTGCATGGAAACAGAAAAGATTTCATGCACCTTTTTACGTCGGGAAAAGGAGATTTATGGAACAGACAGAAAAGCAGACAACGGACAAAGAACAGTGTCCGCATATCAAAAAGAAAATCGGAAGAACCACCTACAACGTGGCAATTCATTTCAGCAAAACGAGCAGGGAAACCATGACGGATAAGATTAACAGATTGATATTACATGACATAAACAGTGAAGATTTTTCTTAACTACCCTTGACAAAATCTTTCCGAGGACAGCCTGCTGTCCGCCATGGAGAGAGCCGGAGCAGAGGATATGGGCGATGAAGTGGAGAGAAAAGGACTTGGCACACCTGCCACCAGAGCCGATATCATAGAAAAGTTGGTAAAAGACGGATTTGTAAAGCGTGAGAAAAAGCAGATGATTCCGGCAGAGGACGGAATGAAGCTGATAACGATACTTCCAGATGTAGTAAAATCTCCGAAACTGACCGCTGACTGGGAGAATGAGCTTACTTTGGTATCCAAAGGAGAAGTTGCTGCAGAACAGTTTATGTCTGGGATTGAAGCCATGGTAAGTGACCTCGTAAAAACTTATCATAGCGTTAATGATGAGCAGAAAGCCATGTTTGGTGTAGGAAAGAGAACGCAGGAAGCGCTTGACAAATGCCCGAAATGTGGAGCCGATGTAGTAAAGGGAAAATTTGGAGCGTACTGTACCGGAAAATGCGGCATGAATGTTGGTAAGGCACTGGGAGTTACACTTTCAGATGCACAGGTCAAGAGCTTGCTTCAAGGGAAAAAGATGCTTGTAAAAGGTCTGAAAGGCAAGAAAGGCAGCTATGATGCGTACCTCATTCCGCAGAGCATAGAGGAGTTTTCCTATATGAAAGATGGTAGGAAAATCAAGGGATTCCAGTATAAATTTAAGATGGAGTTTCCACAGAGGAAAGATTAAGTAAATATGGTAAAATAGACAAAATTGTGGTATTGTTTATTATAAAGATAATACTATCTAATTAATTTATGACTGTGTAATTGCATCTGTATAATCTTAATTCGTTAGAGATTTTAACTATTCTTATATTTGGTGTTTGGGATAGTAAAAGCAATTTTTATACAGATATAAAGCTAATAGAAGAAAAAAATATTCTATAACGAGGGAGATGGTTATTACGTGGCAAAAAATATAAAGAATGGCAATAAAAAAAGTTCTGTGAATGATGCATTTGAAGGTGCAAAAGCAGCATTACCTATATTTATTGATGAATACACAAAGGAATGTGATAGAAAAAATGTGATTGAAAGTAAGATAACTACACTTCTAACTATTGAAATTGCAGTTTTGACTGTTTTCATTCCAATTATTCCTTTTGAAAATATCAAAACGCTTTTGGCTGATAATTGCAATAGTATTATAATTGCAGCGACGATTTCCTGTGCATTACTGGTTATAAGTATTGTGATGATGGCGATTTCTTTTGGAATATTGATGAGTGCGGTAAGCATCCAAACTTATAGTAAAGTGGATATTGAAAAATTGGATTTAGAAGAAAATTTGAGACAGGATGCTAATTCGGTTGAAAAAGGGTTATGCGATCACTATAAAATAATTACATTGGAAAATTCTGATATAAATGATAGGAAGGCAAGAAAATACCAGCTTTGCTTACCTATAATAATAATTTCTTTTTTTCTAATGACATTAGGAACTATATTGCTCAAAGTGTTATAATACTGTAAATTGGACTATTAAATTTTAGACGAGGAGGTGATAAAATGGATTTGACGGACAGTATAAAAAAGGCAGCTCAACAACAGTCAGCAAGAAAAACACAGAATACTGAAAACATTAAGAAAACTGTCGATTTGGGGGCTGGTCGTACATCACGATATGGATATACAGGAAGTGGAAGACCAATAAATGAGGGTTGTGAAGATATGGACTCTACTGGAGAGATTATTAATGAATAATTCTATATTTTTACAAAAAAGTCAATATGATTACATAAAGCGTCTGCCATATATCATATATGGCAGATGTTATTATTCAATCAAATATAAGGAATAAATCATGAGAAAGACATTAAAACAAAAATTTGATGAGGCAAACAAGCAGGGAATAAATGTTCCTTCTGAGTTAATATCTAATGATGATATAGTGGGTGTGTATGGTTTCTTTGCATGTGGAGACGGTTGTTCTTTTGTCCCAACTGAAACAAAAGCCGGATGATTACATTAATGTCACGATTGAACTTGATGAAACATCTGCAGAGACTAAGGCTACATATGATGAGATAAAGAAGTATGTGGCTGAACATAATGCCGGCATGAAGGTTTCCAATCTGTATATCTCACAGGTAAAGAGAAAATGCGGAATTGAGGTTGGAAAGAATTATAATTTACCTAAAAATGAAGATAGCAGGCAACCGTAGTGTCCAGAAGATAAAGAGAGTGCAATTGTGGAGGCATTGAAGCATTGTAAGATGAATAAATAAAGAGAGGTGCAGATGCTATGCCAGGTATACTCGTGTTGAAGATGATGAAAATTTAAATCGTGGAATTACATTCTCACTGAAAAAATCCGGATATGAGGTTTTTTCAGCAGAATCAGTGAAAAAAGCGAAAAGAATTGCAAGTGATAATAATGTGGATGTTACCATTTGTGATGTGAATCTTCCGGATGGGAATGGACTGGAATTTGTAAGGTGGATGAGATGCAATTATAATACATACATTATTTGTCTTACAGCACTAGATCAGGAGATAGATCAGGTCATGGGATATGAAGCAGGGGCAGATGATTATATTACAAAGCCGTTTAGTCTTTCGGTACTTCTTTTGAAAATAGAAGCACATTTCCGCCGCAGACAGGAGAAAACGGAAGCCGGAAAGATGATTTCGGGAGATATCGTATTTATCGCAGGAGAAATGAAAGTCCTGATAAAGAGTCGTGAAATCAGTCTGACAAAAACGGAGTTGAAAATGCTGACTTTTTTTCTTCAGAATCCGAAACAGATTCTTTCAAAAACACAAATATTGGAAAATGTGTTTGATCTGGAAGGGGATTTTGTGGATGAAAATACAATCGCTGTCAATATCAGAAGACTCCGTGAGAAAATCGAAGACAATCCGGCTGCACCGGTCTATATAAAGAATATCAGAGGTCTTGGGTATATATGGAATCAGGAGGTAAGGCAGTGACAAAGAGATATCGCAAGAAGATTACAGTAGTGCTCTCCTTGGTATTACCTGTCATATTATTGTTTGCAATATTAAATTGCTTTACCACGTATGTGTTTTATGAAGATTATAAATATAAAATGAATCTTATGACAGAGATTGCTGTAAAGGAAGAATTTTCCGGGCTGGATGCTGTTTCGGAATTGCTTAAGGATAAGGATATTGAAACTAACGAACAGGGAAGGCGATTATTGGAGCAATATGGATACTGGGGGAATAAAGGGAATGCATTTTATTCGCAATTCCGGCATCAGGTTATGGAGACCGGTGCTGTAAGCACTGTGATATGCGTGCTTCTTTTGACTTTTTTACTTTATTGGAAGAAAAAAGAAGATGCGTGTCATCAGAAAATTTTAGACCAGTTGGAAGAAATTCTGATCAGATTCCGCGAAAATAAATTTGATGATTTACTGAAAATGGAAAATCATGCAGAACTGGAAAAATTGAATG
>ENA-OQJH01000718-OQJH01000718.1-human-gut-metagenome-genome-assembly--contig:-NODE-718-length-16658-cov-3.616478_pt1 | contig 16658 bp, 21 predicted proteins | sample MGYA00242597_ERZ504763 | MGnify/ENA primary metagenome ERZ504763 (study PRJEB26092, sample SAMD00036359) | human gut metagenome | host: Homo sapiens | study: EMG produced TPA metagenomics assembly of... | reverse complement strand
TAAATTTATAAATTTAAAGTTTTTCTATTATGAACAAAAAGTTTTTAAGTGCAATCCTGTTCGGAGCCTTAATGGTTTCGTCAACAGGAACATTTGTGTCTTGTAAAGACTACGATGATGACATTGACGAGCTGACTTCGCGCGTGGATGGCGTTGAAGGTCAAATCAAAGACCTGGAAGCAAAAATCAATGCTGCCAACTGGATTACTTCTGTAACTCCTGCCACAGGCGGTTTCACTGTTGCTTTCAATGACGGTAGCAGCTACACCATTACCAACGGTAAGGACGGTGAAGCAGGTGCTGCAGGTACAGAATGGACTATCTCGGAAGATGGTTTTGGGTATGCAACGGTGAGAAGACTACCGTTAAAGCTGTAGGCCAGGACGGCGCACAGGGTGAACCAGGCAAGGATGCTCAGCCTGAAGTGAAAAAGGAAAACGGCAAGTGGTATTTGTGGAACGGTACAGAATTTGAAGAATTTGCCGGTGCTACTCCTGCAACAAATGTTCCTTACTACTACGCTGATCCTACTGATCCTAACAACTACGTTATCATGGTTGTTTGTGACAAAGACGGTAAGAATGAAAAATCTGTTCGTCTGCCCTTGAACGAAGGATTGGCTCAGATTACTGTATTGGAAAACAATTTCAATATTGCTTATAGCATTGCTAAAGAAGGAACAGCATGGCCGAAATGGGAAGGTGGTTCTAAAGAAAAACCTGCCAAAGGTGAATATATGGTAGGACAATCCACCAGTTCTATTATAGTTCAGATATCTCCGGTTTCTTACGATTTATCAGGAAAAACCGTTAAGGCTGTAAACTCTAAAGGTGAAGAACTGCCTATCAAATTAGGAAAAGTAGTTCCTTTTACTGGAGTATTAAGCAGCAGAGCAGCTTCTACAACCGGATTGTATGAAATTCCTGTAGAAGGTATTACTGTTAATGATGAAATAGTTGAATCATACGGCAATAGCAATGCTGTAGCGTCATTGGTTGTTAACGAAAATGTTTACTCTCCATTCAATGGTGATTTTAAATTTAGTTGGTGGATGCCCAAGATGTTAATATTCAATTCGGTAAATACCAGATTAATGAGCAAGGTGATACTTATCTCACATCATACGTGGATGCTAAGCCAGGTGAATCTGTAACAATTGTCCCTAAAAAGAATTGGCAGGTCAACTATTCGATTCATACATCACAATGGATGATGATGCTCAAGCAAAAGCAGACTCTATCCGTTATGGCGTATCATTCGATGGCATGACTATCAATCTTAATGACAAGGCTGCAGGATATGTTAACTTTACAGTTCATTATATGAATGTTTTCGGTAAGGTTAAATCTCACGATGTAACCTTGAACTTTAATGAAAAAACTCCTGATGCAGAAGAAATTACTTCTATCGTAAGCAAGAAGCATGTTGTAACAGAAGTGACTGAAACTGCTGAACAAGCATTTATCTCTGACTTAAAGCCCTACTTCGATGCCATGGGTGCAGACAAACGTGTCGTTTGGAATGCTGAATATCGAGAAATGGTACTTGACCCCCAAGTAGAATGGGTATATGAAAATGCTGAAACAGGCAAGATAGAAACTGAAAATCTAACCGATCTTGTAAAGGATATCGCTACTGTTGACTCTGAAGGTAAAACAACAACTGAAGCAGCCCAAATAGCAGGTATCAAAGTTAACTTCAACACAAATTACGGTAGTCAATTAGCCAAAATCATTGAAAATGGTGGTGAGTTTACAGCTAAGGTAAATGTTGTTGCAGCTGTTAAAATTGGAACAGTCAATTATTTCAGAACAATTGCTGTTATTAACTTGCCGTTCACTATTGAAAAGCCAAGCGATGCAACATTGGCAGCAGCTTATACATTTAACCCGTCATACTATTTGAATAAGATTGTAACAGTTTATGCTAGTGAAATCACTAAAGCCAACATTTTCTCTGCTGGAACTGTAAGTGGATACAAAGCTATTGAAGATGATGCTGACAAGATTGCTGTTAGTGACAACGGTACTATCACATTAACTGAAAAAGGGGAAACTAACAAGGCTTATACGTTAACAGGTGGTAAGGTTACCTATGCAGGCGTACAGTTCCCGATTGCTGACTTCAAAGTTATGTTTGCTGAAAGCAAAAACTATACAACAGTTATGCCTGCTGGTATTTCTATCATCTCTGGTAGTGGTAACATAGTAACTGTGAAATATGGTAAAGCTGCTGATAAGAATGACAAGAACATCTATTACCGTGTAGATAACATTTCTGGAACACAAGATGATATTCAAAATGTAGTTTGCGAAGTCGAAGCTAAATATACCCAATATTTGACAGCAAATATAAACGGTAAAGATATTAAACTTACAGCAAATGCTGGTGATGCAAACAAAGTATCTGTAGCAACCCCAGTCAAAGTGAAATTGACTATCACTACTTCAACAAATGAAAAAGTAGAAGACACCATTACTGTAAACCTGACTCCCTATCCGGCACAGTAATCAAAGTCTAAACACACAGAGATAAGGATTTAATATCCTCCTCTCTGTAGAACTACTCCCAAGCAGAGAGAGAATTATTTTGAGTTATTCAACTCTCATTCTCTCTCTGCTTTTTATTTATGCCAAACAATCAGTACTATGTCCAATAATTTTTATCAGGCATTCAATAGCATCAGCGATTCGATGACAAAAACCGTTCCTAAAGAAATCAAAATGACAAATGAGGTCGTATTTACAGAATCCATTCCATTGATTTACAAAGATACTTATCACACCTACCGACATTACCGCAATATTGAAATAAACCACCTATGGCAATACTCTATCTCTCCTATTACATTTATAGTATTTTGTCTTTCAGCCTATGGTTATCTACCTGTATAGATATGCTATCAATGTTACTATTTTCTACCAAAGACATCTCCGAAGATACGCTGAACACTTATTGGAAGCTTACTAGTTGTGGTGCTATTTTTATCTCTCACATAGGTGCTGCACTCTCTGTTTTATGGATTTAATGGTCGAAGATTCAAAGGCATGGTTTGAAATTTATGAAGTTGCCATTGCTGCTTATGAAGAAAATGACAAGTACCTGAACAAAATAGAAAATAATAATAACGAGGACAAAATAGGTGCTTTCCAATTTCAACAATTAGAAGGTTTCGAGACCAAGTTAACTGAAAAGATATTCGACTTGCCTATCCTCAATGCCCAAGGCGGGACTTATTCATCTTCTAAAATCAGTTGTGTTATTGGACAAGTAATGCTATCCGTTTGGGGAACTTGCCACATTTAGAATAAATACGACCAAACGCCCAAGGTTAGAGCTAATACTTACTGAAGCACGGAATAACAATGAATACACTTATATTACATTTGCTGGTATTATTGTAATCATATCTCTATCTCTACAAGTTCATCACTTCCTGTTCAAAAGTTTCCTTGTTTCCTATCGCCTTATTACGCATCTTGCTGCGATAATTATAAATCGTTGCCAAAGAATACCCCAAGAAATGGGCAATCCGATTACTATCAGTCACTCCCAGACGGATCAAAGCAAATATACGCAATTCCGTAGTCAGCAACTCGCCCGATTTTGGATATATTCTTCCTTCCTCTACCAATAACTCATTAAAAGAAGTAATGAAATGAGGAAATAACTCCAGGAAAGACTTATCAAACTCATTATAAAAATCCTTCCGTTCATCTCGTATGAACTGCTCGGATTTAATCGCTTTAAACAAATCGTCTATACGGGAGGCCATTGCCAGTTTCGCCAAAGAACGACGATAAAACTCCAACTTGTCCAGATAAATCACACATCTGTCCAAATAACGGGCAATGTATACTTCCTTGATCTTCCCCGTCTGTGCCAACTCAGCATTTACTTCCTGCATCTGTTGATTAGCCAGACTCAGATTACGGCGCATCACTGATAATTTCTTCATCCATCGGTACAGATAAAAAATAGCAGCAAGCAAAAATAAAGAAAGCAAACTAACACTGATTAAAAGAGTACGGGAAATCTGCCTCTCTTTTTCTTCTTTCAATTTATATGCTTTATCAATAATAGGAAAGAACTGCGTTACCTCAATAAACCGCAAACGGGCATTACAAGCTACCGCATCCTCCATTGAACAATTCAAATACTTATAGGCACGGTCCAAATCACCTACCTCATACATCAGTTGAGCCAATTTCTGTAAGGATGCATATTCACGAATAGACGATTTCAAATCTGTAATAGCGGTCAAGGCAGATAATAAATTTCTTTCTGAATATCTCCCCGCATATCGTAAGCCTCGGATAAAGTATAGTAAATATACCCTTTTTGCCGTTCATCCGGCGTTTCTTTCAATAGGTCCGACAATATAACCAAAGCAGAATCCACCCTGCCATTAATAATCTTTTTCTCGGCCCATACAATGCTCCTGTCTACACAAGGATCAGTAGCAATAAGAATAGAATCCCTGTAAGCATCGGTCTTTTTCAAATATTTCACTTTTTCGGCATCATTGGTGGTATAATCGGCCACCCAACCATAATAAGCCCGATAGGTCCGGTAATAATAAGCCAAAGTTTCCCGTTCCAATTCCAACGGGTCTACCCGCTCCAATTGTTCCAAAGCCTCGTTATACATTCCCATCACCCCCATCACCTCGGCACGGTTAATGACAATCTCATTCTTTAACTCCGGATGATTCAACAGAGGCAACAAATTCATTTTCCATTAATATAATACAATGCGGAATCAGCTTGATAATGCAGATAAGCGTTAAACAAAGAACCGCAAAGTTCATATTTCTCCCTATTATCTTTAGAACGGTGAAGACGTTGCTTTAAATCCACAATCTCTTTTTCCTTCTGCACATGATAAGCGGTCTTATTATCAATGATCCGATCCAACCTTTCAACACTTCTTCATTGCTGTTTTTATCAGCAAACAAAGGAGGTGTCAAAATCAACAAAAACAATATAAAGAAATAGGTTACATTCTTCATCTTATATACTTATTATAGATTCACAAATATATAAATATAAGTAATTAGAATAAAGTTTTTCAACGAAAATATTTTCATTGACGTTTATATTTTCAGCAATACAGCAGAGATAAATACACCTAGTTATCAATAAGTTGAGTCTATAAAACATTTATATTTTTATTCTAGTACTCAAATCTCATCTATTCCACTCCTACATTTGCAACATCCAAATGAAATGAAGATATAAACACTAATTTCTATATATTATGAAAAGAACATTCGCACTTATGGCATTACTCGCGTTATTCGGTTTGCAACACACAGTGTCCGCAGCCATAATTAAAAAAGTAGCCCCAACCTTCTGGTGGCGGATATGAAGAATCCCGAACTACAGATCCTACTGTATGGCGACAATATTTCTTCCAGTGATGTAAGCATCTCTTCTAAAGACATTCTTCTGAAAGATGTTGTGAAACAAGAAAATCCCAATTACCTAATCTTATATATGGATTTATCGGAAGCTACTCCGCAGACTTTTCATATTACATTGAAACAAGGTAAAAAGCAAACTGTTGTGCCATATGAAATAAAACAGCGTAAGGCAGATGCTTCCAACGTGGAAGCTTCAACTCGGGTGACGTATTATATCTGATTATGCCAGACCGCTTCGCCAACGGAAATCCCTCGAACGATGTCGTACCGGAAATGTTGGAAGCAAAGGTAGACCGCAACGATCCGTTCGCCCGTCACGGGGGCGACCTCGCAGGTATTGAAAATAATCTGGATTATCTCTCCAACTTGGGAGTTACGGCAATCTGGCTGAACCCCATACAGGAAAATGACATGAAAGAAGGATCCTATCATGGCTATGCCATTACCGATTATTATCAAGTAGACCGCAGATAGGCAGCAATGAAGAATTCTGCAAGCTGGTAGAACAAGCACACAGTAAGGAATGAAAGTTGTTATGGATATGATTTTCAACCATTGTGGCAGCGAAAACTATCTTTTCAAAGATATGCCTTCCAAAGACTGGTTCAATTTTAAAGGAAACTACACACAAACTTCTTATAAAACAGCGAGCGTACAGGATATCCACGCTTCTGATTATGAACGCAAGATAGCCGTAGACGGATGGTTTACAGAATCAATGCCCGACTTAAACCAACGCAACCGCCATGTAGCCCGCTATTTGATCCAAAGCAGTATCTGGTGGATAGAATATGCAGGGATTAACGGCATCCGTCAAGACACACACCCTTACGCAGATTTCGACATGATGTCAGAATGGTGTAAAGCCGTGACCGATGAGTACCCTGATTTCAACATAGTAGGTGAAACTTGGTTGAACAGTAATGTGCTAGTTTCTTTCTGGCAGAAAGACAGCAGACTGGCTGCTCCCAGAAATTCCAATCTCCGTACCGTGATGGATTTCCCGCTGATGGAACAAATGAACAAAGCCTTTGACGAAGAAACAACTGACTGGAATGGCGGATTATATCGTCTTTACGATTATCTTACTCAGGATTTGGTATATGCAGATCCAATGAATCTGCTCGTTTTCCTTGATAACCATGATACTTCACGCTTTTATTTAAATGAAAAAGCCACGCAAAATATTGACCGCTACAAACAAGCACTTGTATTCCTGCTGACTACACGTGGCATTCCCCAGATTTATTATGGGACAGAAATTCTGATGGCTGCAGATAAAGCCAATGGCGACGGTCTGTTACGTTGTGATTTCCCCGGAGGTTGGAAAAATGACTCACGCAACTGTTTCAATGAGGCTAACCGTACTCCGCAGCAAAATGAAGCCTTTACTTATATGCAGAAACTACTCCAATGGAGAAAAGGTAATGAAATCATAGCCAAAGGCAGATTGAAACACTTCGCTCCCAACAAAGGGATTTACGTTTATGAACGAAAATATGGAAACAAATCGATAACGGTTCTCATGAATGGAACAGACAAAACGCAAACCATTAACCTGACTCCATACAAAGAAGTACTTCCAACAACATCAGCCCATGATGTTTTAACGGATAAAAGTATCGACTTGAGTAAAAACTTAACACTCCCGGGGCGTGGAATGCTAGTTCTAGAATTTTAAAACAATCAGTAAAAGCTTATAATTTAATACCAGTACATATTATGAAATTAAAAAAGAATCTTTCACTTATCGCATTTCTCTGTATCTCATTCATTGCGAATGCACAACAGAAACTGAGCTCTCCGGATGGCAATCTGGAGATGACATTTACCCTAGATGGTCAGGGCACTCCTACGTATGAACTGACCTATAAACAGAAGGAAGTTATCAAACCCAGTAAATTGGGATTGGAATTAAAGAAGGAAGACGCAAACGCCAAAACCGACTTCGAATGGACTGATAAAAAAGACATAGACAAACTGGACATCAAGACAAACCTTTATAACGGTTTCGAGCTAAAGGATGTCCAGACATCTACCAACGATGAAACATGGCAACCGGTATGGGGAGAAGAAAAGGAAATCCGTAACCATTATAATGAATTGGCGGTCACATTGAACCAGCCTGCCAATGACAGATTTATAATCATCCGTTTCCGCCTATTCAACGACGGTCTGGGTTTCCGCTATGAATTTCCGCAGCAGAAGAACTTAAACTATTTCGTGATCAAAGAAGAACATTCACAATTTGCCATGGCAGGTGACCACACTGCTTACTGGATTCCGGGAGATTACGATACACAGGAATATGACTATACCGTTTCCCGCCTGTCGGAAATCAGAGGATTGTTTTCAAAGGCTTATACGGAGAACTCCTCGCAAACCGCATTCAGCCCCACCGGTGTACAAACTGCCCTGATGATGAAAACAGACGACGGTCTGTACATCAATCTGCACGAAGCAGCTTTGATAGACTATGCCTGCATGCACCTCAACCTGGATGACAAGAACATGATTTTCGAATCATGGCTGACTCCGGACGCACAAGGTGACAAAGGATATATGCAGACTCCCTGCACTTCACCATGGCGTACCGTCATCGTTAGTGATGATGCCCGCAACATTCTTGCCTCACGCATTACGTTAAACCTGAACGAACCTTGCAAAATAGCAGACACTTCCTGGATCAAGCCTGTGAAATACATCGGCGTGTGGTGGGATATGATTACGGGAAAGGCTCATGGGCTTACACAGATGACTTATCCAGTGTAAAACTAGGTGAAACAGATTACAACAAAACAAAACCTAACGGCAAACACTCTGCCAACACCGCCAACGTAAAACGTTACATTGATGTTTGCGAGCGGAGCATGGATTCGACCAAGTATTGGTAGAAGGCTGGAACGAAGGTTGGGAAGACTGGTTCGGAAAAAGCAAAGATTATGTTTTTGATTTTGTAACTCCCTATCCCGACTTTAATGTTAAAGAACTTCAAAGTTACGCTGCAAGCAAAGGTGTAAAACTGATGATGCATCATGAAACTTCGGCTTCTGTACGTAACTATGAACGCCACATGGACCAGGCATACCAATTCATGGCAGACAACGGATATAATTCTGTAAAAAGTGGCTATGTAGGCAACATTATTCCACGTGGTGAGCACCACTATGGACAATGGATGGATAACCATTATCTATATGCGGTGAAAAAGCAGCGGACTACAAAATCATGGTAAATGCCCACGAAGCTGTACGCCCTACCGGAATATGCCGCACCTATCCCAACCTGATCGGTAACGAATCAGCACGCGGAACTGAATATGAGTCATTTGGCGGTAACAACGTAAACCATACTACCATCTTGCCTTTCACACGATTAATAGGTGGTCCGATGGACTACACTCCGGGTATCTTTGAAACCCGTTGTAACAAAATGAATCCTACCAACAATTCACAGGTACGTTCTACTTTGGCACGTCAACTGGCCCTGTATGTAACAATGTACAGCCCATTACAAATGGCTGCCGACATACCTGAAAACTATGAACGCTTCATGGATGCCTTCCAATTCATAAAAGATGTAGCCATTGACTGGGATGAAACCAAATATCTGGAAGCCGAACCGGGAGACTATATTACCATCGCCCGCAAAGCTAAAGGAACCAACGACTGGTATATCGGCTGTACGGCAGATGAGAACGGTCATTCTTCAAAACTGATATTTGATTTCCTTGATCCGGACAAAAAATACATCGCAACTGTATATGCAGACGCAAAAGATGCCGACTGGAAAGATAATCCGCAGGCATATACCATCCGTAAAGGCATTGTGACCAACAAAAGCAAACTGAACTTACACGCAGCAAGCGGTGGTGGTTATGCAATCAGCATTAAAGAGGTAAAAGATAAATCAGAATTAAAAGGTATTAAGAGGTTATAGAAAAGCAAGTAAAAAGGTTGAATAGTTTTCAATAGGTATTTTTCCAAATAAAATGAATAATATTAAAGCATTTATATACAAAGACATGAAAAGAAACGCCACGTTTAAAGTCCTACTGATGTTCATTGTGGGATTATTCTTGTCCGTCAACACATTTGCCCAACAAATAGTTGTCAAAGGAATTGTCAAAGATACTACAGGTGAACCAATTATCGGGGCTAATGTTATAGTAAAAGGAACGACTAATGGTACCATCACCGATTTTGATGGCAACTTCCTGTTAAACGCCAATAAAGGTGACATTATCATCATTTCGTTTATCGGATATCGGTCTCAAGAAGCACAGGCAGCCGCTTCTATGAATATTATATTAAAAGATGATACAGAACTTCTGGATGAAGTGGTTGTCATTGGATACGGTTCTGTGAAAAAAGATGACCTAAGCGGTTCTGTGGTAGCTATCAAAGCTGAAGAGATGAACAAAGGTGCTGTTACTTCTCCTCAAGACTGATTATGGGTAAAGTTCCGGGACTTTCTGTTAGTCAAGGTGACGGTGCCCCTGGTGCCGGTTCGACAATTCGTATCCGTGGCGGTGCATCACTAAATGCCAGCAATGATCCACTTATTGTTATCGATGGAATTCCTGTTTCAAATGATGCCGCTCCAGGCACTCCCAATGCACTTGCCACCATTAATCCCAATGATATTGAAACTTTCACTGTTTTGAAAGATGCTTCGGCGACAGCATTTACGGTTCACGCGCTTCGAATGGAGTTATTATCATCCAAACTAAAAAAGGGACACAAGACAAAATAAAAGTTAGCTACTCAGGAACTTTCACGGCAAAAGACCCTTATAAACGTATAGAGACATTGGACGCACAATCATTCCGCGAAGTAATGCAGGCTCAATATCCGGAAGGAACCGCACAGTCGGCGGACATCCAACGGATTCTGAACGTATACCCTAACCAAAGCACCGATTGGCAAGATGCTATTTACCAGACAGGATTAAGTACAGACCAAAACATCGGAATTGCAGGAAAAGCAGGATTTATGCCTTTCCGTATCTCTTTAGGTTATAATACAGAAAAAGGTACACTAAAGACTTCTAAATATGAACGTTATACCGGTGCTGTCAATCTAAGTCCTAAATTTTTCGACAACCACCTGAGTGTAGACATCAATGTAAAAGGCACCATCAATAAAAACCGATTTGCAGATTCCGGTGCTGTAGGTGCCGCTGCTTTCTTTGACCCCACCAAACCCATTTACGATGAAGAAAACCGATATAATGGCTATTGGAACTGGGGAATAGTACAAGGAGCACAAGCCGATCTGGCGACTCAGAATCCATTGTCTTTATTATACGATAGAAACAATCACGGTACAACCAAACGTAGTTTGGGTAATATTCAATTGGACTATAAAATACATGGTCTGGAAGACTTACATGCCAACTTGAATTTAGGCTATGACGTGGCAAAAACAACCGGTCGTAATTTTGTAAATTCCAATTCGGTTCAAAGCTCACTAGATAAAACATTCACCGGTTTAGGACAAGGCAATACTTGGAACAATCTGCGTCGTAACCACCTGCTGGACTTCTACATGAACTATGCAAAAACATAGAATCCATCAAAAGTAATTTCGATATAATGGCAGGTTATTCCTGGCAACATTTCTATTATGCCAATCATGATATCACCTATTCAAACCCTACAGAGGACTTAGGTGCAAAAGAAGGATATACCTATGACGAAAACGAACGGCATTACATCCGTGATGACCACCGTCGCATTCCGTATGAAAACTATCTTATTTCATTCTTCGGGCGTTTAAATTACAATTTCATGGACCGCTATTTGCTGACTGCCACTTTACGTCGTGACGGTTCTTCACGATTCAGTGAAAACAATCGTTGGGGACTTTTCCCTTCAGCCGCCTTAGCTTGGACCATCAGTAATGAACCCTTTATGAAAGCTACAGAAAATGTGCTTTCCAAATTAAAATTACGTTTAGGATATGGTGTGACCGGACAACAGGAAATTGGAGATTATCAATATATCACATCCTATTCATTCAGCACTAATCCTAATACAACCTATTTAGGAACTACGCTTTTGAAGCCAAACGGTTACAGTCCTGATTTAAAATGGGAACAAACAACTACATACAATGTAGCCATCGACTTCGGATTCTTAAATAACCGTATCAACGGTAGTATTGAATATTATCAGAAACATACAAAAGACTTGTTAAACACCATCAGTGCCGCAGCGGGAACGAATTTTATCAACTTGATTACCGCTAATGTAGGTAAAATGAAAAATAAAGGTGTGGAAGCCAATGTAAATGCCATAGCTATCCAAAGCAAAGACTTCACATGGGAGGTAGGCTATAATATCACTTGGAATGATAGCAAGATTACCAAGCTGACTACCACTTTCAATCCCGACTACCAAGGTATTGATGCCGGCACAAACCAAAAACACCAAGTAGGTGAAATGCCTGGAACATTCTATTTATACCAACAAGTATACGATGAAAACGGCAAGCCTATCCAAAATGCATTTGTAGACCGAAACAATGACGGACAAATTACCGAAGCCGACCGTTATCTAACCCACAAAAGTCCGATGGCTAAAGTATATATGGGTTTCAGTTCTCAGTTCAGCTACAAAAAATGGGATCTGGGCTTTAATCTCCGTGCTAACTTTGGCAATTATGTATACAATGGCGTGGCATCAGGCAATAGCACTTCCAACAATTATGGTGGAAAAGGATTTATTACAAATCTTTATAACGGTTTTCAAGATACAGGCTTTACCTTGCTGAATACCAGCGAACAAATGGCCAGCGACTATTTTCTGGAAAATGCTTCATTCTTGAAGATGGACAACCTTACATTAGGCTATTCTTTCCAAAATCTGTTTGCAGCCAAACTATCAGGACGTATCAGCGCATCTGTCCAAAATGTATTTACTATCTCAAAATATAGCGGATTAGACCCGGAATGTGGAGCGATAGATTCTAACATCTGGCCACGTCCCCGCACATACACTATAGGTTTGAATCTTAACTTTTAATGAGAATTACGTATGAAAACAAGAAAATATATCTATACAACTCTGGCAACTTGCCTGTTTGTTTTTTCAAGTTGTCTCAATGATTTGGATGTCTTACCTTTGGATCCCACAGTGGAAACAGCAGACAAAGCTTATACCGATGCGGAAAGCTACACTAAAGGACTTCATAAAATATACTCAGTTTGGGCGTTATCCGGACAAGACGGCAGCAGCAGTTCAGATATTTCAGGCCTTGATGCAGGAAATACTGCACTATTACGCTGTTGGTGGACTTTACAAGAACAGCCAACCGATGAAATGAAGAACGCATGGAATGATGCATGGTGCACAGAAGTAAACTATATGACATGGACTACCAATAAAGTGGAACCCATTGAAGGGGTTTATCAACGCTGCATGTATATAGTGGCACTGGTAAATGAGTTCTTAAAGAACATTCCCAACGCGCCCGAAAGCATTGACAAAGAAAGTTATATTGCACAAGCCCGCTTTAACCGTGCTTTTGCCTATTATATCTTGATGGATATGTTTGCATTGCCTCCATTCATCACTGAAAAGAATTATTCCATAGAACCTGCCCCGCTGTCTAGAGAAGACCTGTTCAATTGGATAGAAGCAGAACTAAACGAAATCAAACCCAATCTGCCCTCTCCACGCTCCGAATACGGAGTAGCAGATCAAGCTGTTGCCAGTTCTTTATTAGCACGCATGTATCTTAATGCAGAAGTTTACACCGGTAAGGCACGATATAGCGAATGTATTAATGCATGCAACGAAGTGATCAAAGCAGGGTATCAACTGGCAGACAACTATGCTGATTTATTCAAAGCAGACAATGGCGAGAATCCGGATACCAAAAAAGAAATAATCTATCCTATCATCTTTGATGGGGACAAGACCCAATCATGGGGTATGGCTGCCATTATCATCGGAGCCAGAGGAGCTGAAGACAAAGATGTTTTACTAGCACACAGTGGGGTAGACCAAGGCTGGGCAGGATTCCGCGCAACAAGCAATCTGGTTCATCTCTTTGATTTTCAAAATGATGAAGAACCCAAAGCTTCTGAGATTCAAGATAAACGTGGTATTTTTTATGATAAAGGACGCTCTATCGACATTACTTCCAGTGTATCCGGAACTTTTGAAACTGAAGGATGGAGTGTATTCAAATTCAGCAATTTAGACAGCAACGGACAACCGGGAAAAATACATTATGGGTAGATACTGATTTTCCGATGTTCCGTTTGGGAGATATTTACCTGATGTATGCAGAAGCCGTAGCACGCGGTGGAGAAGGAAGTAAGGCTAGTGCTGTTGAATATATCAACGCCCTTCGCAAGCGTGCCTATGGAGATGAAAAACACAACATTTCCGAAAATTGGTTAGAGGAAAATAATTTCCGTAATTTGTTAGATGAACGCGGGCGTGAATTATATTGGGAAGGTATCCGCCGTACAGATTTAGTACGTTTCGATCTGCTTACTTCCGGCTCCTATACATGGGATTTCAAAGGAGGAATCAATACCGGAGTAGGAGTGAACAAGAGATATAACGTGTATCCTATACCTGTTACCGACCTGACCGTAAACGGTAACTTACAACAAAATGAAGGTTATTAATCAATAAGTACATCATCATGAAATTCATAAAAAGCATATCAACTTCTATTTTTACCCTATTACTTTGTACTGCTTGTGAAAGTGATTTGGAACAAGTGACATATAGTTCGGAAAATGCCATCCCGTCTACCCTGTCATCCTTGAATGACAGTTATATACTGGAATCAAAAAATGCTTCCCAAGAGGCATTCACCCTTACCTGGAGCTATCCGGATTTAGGCTATCAAGCAAGCGTTATCAATGCGTTGGAAATGGATGTTAAAGACAAAATTTTGCCAATAAAGTAATTTTAGCCTCATCCAAAACAGATTTATCACATACTATCACTGTCAGTGACCTGAACAGCAAAATCATGACCCTGCTGAAAGTCTATGAAATGGAGACAGCGCCGATAGGAATCGAATTTCGGATATCGTCTTCTATCTCAGCAGCTGCCGATACATTGTATTCCAACATTGTCTCAACCACCATCACTCCATATGAAGGTGAGCCGGAATATCCGGCAATCACACTCCGTGGAAGTTATAATGGTTGGGATTTCACCAAAAGCCAAAAAGTATATTCGGTAAATTCTGATAATATATACACCGCTATGGTGTACTTCGACGGCAAAGCAGCCGATGGTTGGAAATTCTGCGGTACGGAAGACTGGGGTACGGACAATTGGGGAGCTCCGGAAGTATGACACCCGAACAATCCCTCGTTACTTTAGTATCCGGTAATGGAGGGGACATTAAAGCATACAGCAAAAACAGTTATTATTTAGAATTCAATAATACCACAGGAGAATTGAAAGTTTCCAAACCTCACAACTCATGGGGAATTGTAGGAGACCACAATAGCTGGGGAAGCGGTGACACAATGATGACACTGGAAACTGAAACGGATGAAAACAACAAATTTCAATATTATTTAAAAGCTACCCTAGATATGTCCGCCGGTAATAAATGGAAAATACGCCCTGAAGAGAAATGGGAAGACGATATAGCTCCCGGAGCTGTAGAAGGAGAGTTTGAAGATGCCGGTGATGGTAATTTTAAAGTTTCAGAAGCCGGTAACTATACCATCAAGTGGTATTTCAACAAGGTAACTCCCAAAATCATTGTTGTAAAAACAAATAAAACTACTTTTAAGTTTATTCCTTTATATTGCATCGGTTAAAAGTTTTTTATAGAAAACTCTTAGCTGATGCAATATAAACTAAAGTTTTGACAAAGAATTAATATAAAAGAACCATAAATCATTCTTGTCCAAACACGAAACAGTTCACAATCATTTATATTTTTTTCAGATACAAAAAAGACACATCATTCTATAAATCAAACACTTATAAAATACAATTGATTTAAATCATTTATATTTTTATTCTTAGATAAAGAATCAATTTACAAGAAAGCTACATTTGCAACATCCAAAACAAAATAAAGTGAGGATAACCGTTAACCTAAAACTAAATACCATTAAATCATGAAAACCAAAAAGAATTTTTCCCCTATTGTATCTCATTACAAATCATTTTTTGCAGATACTTTTTTGAAATTTATTTCAATAAACAGAAATATAGAGAACTCATTCTATCTCAATAAATCTAAAAAACAAATACATGTTTCAACTCTCTCAATATCCAGTTGAACAGATATCACAAAATTTTCAGAAAAAATTCAATGGTTTTAAAGAAAGATCAATTCCATTAGAAATATAAGGATTAAAGGAGCCATAAATAATCTGATTGTTTGGGAAACAGTTTTCAATAGGTGTTTTTAGCTGAGAATATAAACTTGAAATAATTATTTAACTTTAAATTTAAAGACATGAAAAGAAACTTGATGTTCAAGATCCTACTCACACTGATAGTAGGATGCTTCTTGTCCATAGACGCATTTGCCCAACAAATGACTGTCAAAGGACTTGTAAAGGACACAACAGGCGAACCAATTATCGGTGCCAATGTTGTGGTAAAAGGAACAACCAATGGTACTATCACTGATTTTGACGGTAACTTCCTGTTAAACGCCAATAAAGGTGATATAATTGTTATTTCGTTTATCGGATACCTGACCCAGGAACTTCCGGCTGCTACTTCACTAAATGTGATACTGAAAGATGATACGGAAACTTTGGAAGAAGTAGTCGTTATCGGTTATGGTGTGGCTAAAAAGAATGACCTGACCGGTTCGGTAACAGCCATGAAACCGGATGGAAAGAACAAAGGCTTAGTAATAAACGCACAGGATATGATTTCTGGGAAAATAGCCGGTGTCAATGTAACAAGTAATGATGGTGCCCCAGGCAGTGGCGCCCAGATTCGTATACGTGGCGGTTCTTCACTGAACGCATCTAATGACCCTCTAATTGTTATTGATGGTATGGCTATGGACAATGAGGGAGTAAAAGGCCTCTCTAACAAACTAGCCATGATTAATCCGCAGGATATCGAATCATTCAACGTATTAAAAGACGCTTCAGCCACTGCTATCTACGGTTCACGCGGCTCAAACGGTGTTATCATCATCACTACTAAAAAGGGACGCAAAGGGCAAAAGCCTTCAGTTCCTATTCAGGTAGTGTCACATTGAGTCAGAAAAAA
>ENA-OQJH01000717-OQJH01000717.1-human-gut-metagenome-genome-assembly--contig:-NODE-717-length-16678-cov-1.674823_pt1 | contig 16678 bp, 22 predicted proteins | sample MGYA00242597_ERZ504763 | MGnify/ENA primary metagenome ERZ504763 (study PRJEB26092, sample SAMD00036359) | human gut metagenome | host: Homo sapiens | study: EMG produced TPA metagenomics assembly of... | reverse complement strand
TTTTTTCCCTCTTCATCTTCATCTTCATACAGCTCATCGTCATCAATATCATCATCGTCAAAGCTGTCGTCCGCGCTGAAGTTGTCACTCTCCGAAAAATCTTCCTCATCTTCAAATTCTTCAAACACTTCTTCATCTAAAAGCCGTACGTCTTCTTGCCGGCGTAAGGATTTATTTTTCTTTTCACTCATCCGTTAATCATCTCTCTCCCTTTTTCAATATCACGGCAACATTATATTACGATTGTAAAAAAAGTACAGTATATTGTTTATTTTAAGAAAAATTAAGACCTTGCTTGTAACTGCTCCTTTCTTCCTATATAATGACTTTTGTAATTCTGCTTTTCGACAGAACTTTACATATAACAGAATTTTGAAAGGAGATCATTTATGAGTGCTCAACTTTTGGTAAAATATTTCGCATCACGACTTGGGGAGAATCTCACGGATCCGGCATCGGCGTCGTGATCGACGGATGCCCTTCCGGAATTTCTCTAAATGAAGAAGATATTCAGATATTTCTTGACCGCCGAAACCCGGTCAGAGTAAATTTACAACGAGACGCAGCGAGGAAGATACTGTCGAGATTCTCTCGGGAATCTTTGAAGGCAAAACGACCGGAACACCGATTTCTCTTCTCGTACGTAATAAAGACCAACGTTCCCGAGATTATGGAAACATTGTTTCTATGTTTCGTCCGGGGCATGCGGATTATCCTTTTACGGAAAAATACGGCATCCGCGATTACAGAGGAGGCGGGCGTCTTCCGGTCGGGAAACAATCGGCCGTGTCGCAGCAGGCGCGATTGCCTCTAAAATCTTAAACGAACTCGGAATTTCTCTTTGTGCTTACACGAAGGCAATCGGTCCTTACGTAATAAATGAAACAGAATATAACTACTCCGAGATCAGCCAGAACAGTCTTTATATGCCAAACAACAATATCGCCGAGCAGGCTGGACAGTACATTACTTCTTTAATGAAAGAAACTAATTCCTGCGGCGGAGTTATCGAATGTATTGCAGACGGACTGCCTGTCGGCTTAGGAGAACCGGTCTTTGACAAGCTGGACGCGCTTCTCGCACAAGCTGTCATGTCGATCGGCGCTGTTAAAGGCGTAGAAATCGGAGATGGGTTTCAGGCAGCCTCTTCTGTCGGCTCAAAAAATAACGATCCTTTCTATGTTGAAAATGGAGAAGTACATAAGAAGACAAATCATTCCGGAGGTACGCTTGGAGGCATGAGCGACGGCTCCCGACTGATCGTCCGGGCAGCAGTAAACCGACATCCTCTATCGCAATACCGCAGGAGACGATAAATACAGCGCATGAGAATACCGAAATCGTCATCCACGGAAGACACGACCCTGTAATCGTTCCCCGCGCAGTCGTTGTTGTAGAAGCTATGACCGCGATCACGCTTACCGATCTTCTTCTGCAGAATATGACAGCGAAGATGGATCATTTAAAACAAATCTATACAAAAGAAATTTAGGAGGCCGCTATGTCTAACCGATTGATCGATATTGTCGATATTACAAAATCTTATGGGGATTCTGTCATTTTAGACCAACTGAATCTTTATATACGGGAAAACGAATTTTTGACTTTGCTCGGACCAAGTGGGTGCGGGAAAACAACACTGCTGAGAATTTTAGGTGGTTTTGAAACACCTGATTCCGGAAAGATCATTTTTGATGGAAAAATATTAATGACATTCCGCCAAACCGCCGGCAGCTAAACACCGTTTTCCAAAAATATGCTCTTTTTCCCACATGACAATCGCTGACAACATTGCGTTCGGCTTAAAGATCAAAGGGAAATCAAAAGCTTACATTAAAGATAAAATCCGCTATGCTTTAAAACTTGTCAATTTGGAAGGTTTTGAAGACCGGTCACCGGACTCATTAAGCGGCGGACAACAACAGCGTATAGCCATTGCGCGGGCGATCGTAAATGAACCCAAAGTGCTCCTTTTAGACGAACCGCTCGGAGCTCTTGATCTGAAGCTTCGCCAAGATATGCAGTACGAACTGATCCGTCTGAAAAACGAACTCGGCATCACCTTTGTTTACGTTACTCACGATCAGGAAGAAGCGCTTACAATGTCTGATACGATCGTTGTTATGAATCAAGGCTATATCCAACAGATCGGTACGCCGGAGGACATTTACAATGAACCGCAAAATGCTTTTGTCGCAGATTTTATCGGTGACAGTAATATTCTGCCTGCTACGATGGTAGAAGATAAAGTCGTAAAGATACTCGGAGCTGTCTGGAACTGTGTAGACGTCGGATTTGGTCATAATAAACCGGTAGATGCTGTAATCCGACCTGAGGACATTGATCTTGTTGCTCCTGGAGAAGGAGTTATCAACGGAGTTGTCACAAATCTGATCTTCAAAGGGGTTCACTATGAAATGGAAGTTCTCGCAAACAATTATGAGCTTCTTGTTCATAGCACCGATATGTTCCCGGTTGGAACAGAAGTCGGAGTAAAAGTCGATCCTTTTGATATCCAGATCATGAAAAAACCGGAATCCGAAGATGAGGAGGCTGTTCCGATTGAAGAATAGAAAAATACTCGCAGGTCCATATTTATTCTGGGCAATGTCTTTTATCATTATTCCTCTGCTCATGATCTTGTACTATGGACTCACAGACAAAAACGGGAGTTTTACTCTGAATAATCTTTCCCAGATGACAACTCCCGAAAATTTAAAAGCGCTCGGACTGGCTCTTTTACTGTCGTTTATCAGCACTTTATCTGCTTAGTCCTCGCCTATCCACTGGCTATGATTCTTGCCGAGAAAAATATGAATCAGACAAGTTTTATCGTACTGATATTCATTCTTCCGATGTGGATGAATTTTCTTCTTCGGACATTAGCGTGGCAGACACTTTTGGAAAAAAAACGGAGTCATTAACAGCATACTTAATTTCCTCCATCTTCCGGAGCAGTCGATCATCAATACTCCATCTGCCATTGTTCTCGGAATGGTATACAATTTTCTTCCTTTTATGGTACTTCCGATCTACAATGTGCTGTCTAAGATTGATAAAGATGTTATCCACGCTGCCAGAGATCTCGGTGCGAACACTGCGCAGACATTTTTTAAGATCATAATGCCGCTTAGTATTCCCGGAATCATCAGCGGCATCACAATGGTATTTGTACCGTCTCTTACGACATTTGTAATATCTGATCTTCTCGGAGGAAGCAAGATCCTTCTGATCGGAAATGTTATAGAGCAGGAATTTAAACAAGGAAGCAACTGGAATGTCGGTTCCGGGCTTTCTCTTGTTTTGATGTTGTTCATCATTGCAAGCATGGCTCTGATTGCCAAATACGATAAAACGGGAGGGAAATACATTTTGATCAAATCAACCGCAAAAAAAATCTACCTTTTCCTGATCTTTGTATTGTTATACGCTCCCATTATCACTTTGATGGTTCTTTCTTTTAACAATACAAAAACACGTTCCAAATGGAACGGTTTTACAGGAAAATGGTATTTACAGCTTTTTCAAAACAAAGACATCATGAATGCGCTTTATACAACACTTATCATCGCCTTTCTTTCCGCTCTGATCGCAACTTTGATCGGAACTGCCGCCGCCCTCGGCATCCAGGCAATGCGTACAAAAGCACGTACATTACTTCTCGGAGTCACAAATATTCCGATGCTCAACGCCGATATTGTAACAGGAATTTCTCTCATGCTCCTTTTCATTGCATGTCGGTTTACACTTGGATTTTCCACAATATTGCTAGCACATATTACATTTAATATCCCCTATGTTATCCTAAGTGTCATGCCTAAATTAAAACAGACGAGCAAACGCACTTATGAAGCGGCGCTTGACCTCGGCGCATCTCCTTCTTATGCGTTCAGAAAGGTCGTTCTGCCGGATATCATGCCCGGAATTTTTTCAGGATTTCTGCTGGCATTTACTATGTCGCTGGATGATTTTGTAATCACCCACTTCACAAAAGGACCCGGAATAGATACACTGTCTACAAAATATACAGTGAAGTCAGAAAGGGAATCAAACCGGAAATGTACGCACTGTCCACAATCATGTTTCTGACGGTTCTCATTCTGCTTTTTCTTGTCAATATGACCCCAGACGATCCGAAGGTCAAAAAAGCTGCCGTTCATGCGCCTGCCGGAAAATTCCGCAAATTCAGCAGATTTTTCTTTCATCGTTTCGCTCCTGCCGCAATCATGCTTGTCATCGTTATCGGCGGGTTCGTATATGGTTCTTCCTCCGGAAATATGTCCGGCGAAAAAGTCATTGTATACAACTGGGGAGACTATATTGATCCTGAAATTATTACGATGTTTGAAGACGAGACCGGAATCGACGTTGTATATGAAGAATATGAAACAAATGAAATCATGTACGAAAGTAGCAGTCGGCGCGATTGCTTATGACGTCGTCTGTCCTTCTGACTATATGGTGCAAAGAATGATCGAAAACGATCTGCTTGCCGAGATTAATTATGAAAATGTACCGAATTTAAAATATATTGATGATATTTATATGGAAATGTCAAACAATATGACCCGGAAACAAATACTCCGTTCCGTATCTTTGGGGAACGGTCGGAATACTTTATAACAAGAAAATGGTGGACGAACCTGTAGACAGCTGGAATATTTTATGGGATGAAAAGTATACGGACAGCATCCTCATGCAAGACAGTGTAAGAGACGCTTTTGCCGTTGCTTTAAAATCACTCGGATATTCTTTGAACTCAACAGATCTTGATGAATTAGAAGCCGCCAAAAAGCTTCTCATCAAACAAAAACCTCTTGTTCAGGCCTATGTCATCGATCAGGTTCGGGATAAAATGATCGGAAACGAAGCTGCACTCGGCGTTATTTATTCGGGAGAAGCACTTTATTGCCAAAAGGAAAATCCCGATCTGGAGTATGTGATTCCGAAAGAGGGATCGAACTTGTGGATTGACGCTCTCGTCATTCCGAAAAATGCACAAAACAAAAAGAACGCAGAGGCGTTTATCAACTACCTCTGCCGTCCTGATATTGCAAAAATGAATTTTGATTATATTACATATTCTATTCCCAACTCAGCAGGAAGAGAACTGATTGAAGACGAATCAATGCGCGAAAGCAACATTGCATTCCCCGATATCTCCCAACTTAAAAATTGCGAGACGTTTAATTTCCTCGGAGACGAAAACGAAATCATCTATAATCAACTGTGGCGGGAAATAAAATCAAAATGATCCGCCATCTATAAACGGAAGCATCCACCGCCGACAAACTCTCTTAACAGAGAGTTTGTCGGTATAAATTCACTTCCGATCCCAACAAAGTAATCAAAAAACTTAAGAAGCCTTTTTGCTTCAATAAATTCTTTTGAATCTTTATCCACCGCAAAAAGAAGCGGTTCCACATATTGCTTCAGCACTGCCAGTTCATAGATCAAAGAAGAATTAAACATCACATCCGCTTCTTCCTGAAACGGAAATATGTTTTTTTCCTCTCCTCTTCTTACTGAAGCCCACATAGAAATCGTCTTCGATGCAGAAGCGCCGCGTGTGCGGGAATCTCTTACAATCCTCCTGATCAACCTTCCGTCTGTCGTAGGGATCCGATTATGTTCATCGATGTTCAACTGAGTCAATGCGCTGATATAAATCTTAAATTTGTTCGCATCTGCATTGTCTCTGTCAATTTTGGATTCAAACAATGGATTCCTTCTATTACAAGAATATCCTGTGAACCAAGTTTTTTCGGTTTAGATTCATACTTCTCTTACCGCTTTTAAAGTCAAAAATGGGAAGATACACTTCCTCTCCTTTTAAAAGAGCCCTCATATCTTCATTAAATTTGGGAATGTCGATTGCTTCCAAACACTCAAAATCATAATTTCCATCTGAATCTTTCGGAGTATGTTCCCGATCGACAAAATAATTATCTACCGCAATCGGATGAGTTTAATCCATTCACCCTAAGCTGAATGGACAACCTATGTGAAAATGTCGTTTTTCCGGAAGATGATGGCCCTGCGATCAAAACAAACCGAACATCTTTCCGGTCTGCAATCTGTCTGGCAATCTCGCCTATTCTCCGTTCCTGATAAGCTTCCTGCACAAGCACAACTTCCCGCATATCTCCTTTTGTTACCATCTCATTAAGCGCTCCGACTGTTTCTATGTCCTGACAATCTCCCCATAAAACAGACTCTTTCAATACATGAAATAATTTAGGACTTGGTTCTGAAATTCGGGAATTCTTTCCGGCTGTTCTTTCACCGGCATCTGAATGACAAGCTTCATCATACAAATGAAGAGAAAAATATTTCAGATATCCGGTATCAGGAACCATATATCCGTAATAATAATCTTCAAACTCATTAATACTATATATGTTTTACTTTGAAACCCTCCGGTATTCAAATAATTTTTCCTTATCATACATTCCATGTCTGTGAAATAATTCGATCGCATCATCTGTATGAATTGTCTTCTTTTTAATCGGAATTTTTTCATCTGAGAGCCAACGCATCCGCTTCGCCACATCCGCAAGGAACTGCTCTGTAATTTTTATATCTCCGTCAACTGTGCAATAATATCCTTTATCCACCGAAAAATGAATTCTGACGCGTTCGATCTTATCATGTCCTGCCACATCATGAACCGCTTTTACAAGAAGAAAGCACAAACTTCTTTTATAAGTTTCATGTCCGATTGCATCTGCTGTCGTAATAAACTTCAATTCACAGTCTTTCTCAACTGTTTTTCTTAGTTCCTGCAGTCTGTTTTCTCCTTCCACTGCAAGAACGGCAGGATGAGAAAAACTACCGCAGAACTCTTTTGCAACAGCTTGATATGTTGTTCCTTCCTCAAATTCTTTTGTCTCGTTACCTACTGTAATATTATACTTTTTTTCTCCATTTTCCGGAACACACTCCTTTTACCCAAATAAAGTCCACCTTTTAAAGCACTTGGAATGGATGAACTATCGGAATCGACATCACATCCAATACCGGAAGTTTTTCATGTAAAAAGCATTTCATATCGTCTATGAATATATACTCTGTTCCATAATGTCCCGCATCAATGACCGCCAACCCCTGTTCAACCGCATCAATACCGTCATGATGACCTATGTCGCCTGTCACAAGCACATCTGCTCCTTTTTTTATCGCCGGCATTATCGCCGACTTTCCCGCCCCGGGAGAAACAGCAAGACAATGTACATTTTTTTTCATATCTCCATACACTTCACACTTCCCAATTTCAATTTATGCTTCACATAGAGACAACATTCTTCCAATGTCATTTCCCGCTCAAGCATTCCGATTCTTCCGATTCCTTCTTCTGCTCCGTCTTTTTCCATTGTCACATCAAGCACATATGTTTTCTCAATACCAAGAATATCTTCTGCCAGCTTCGCCATGCCAAGCACATCATAATTTGTGTGCATTGCATAATAAGAAATGTCATTTTGAAGCAGCTTTACAACACGGCGTCCTATAAAATCTTCATCTGTCACTCTCTTCATTGGGGAAAATATAAGAGGATGATGCGTAATAAGCATATCTGTTCCTAATGCAATCGCCTTATCGATCACCTCTTCTGTCGCATCGAGCGCCAGATAAACCTTACTTACTTCTTTTTCCAGCCGCCCTGCCAAAAGTCCCACATTATCAAAATCAAGCGCCGCTTCTTTCGGATAAGACGCCTCTATCACTTGAATGATCTCTTTACAAAGCATAGTATTCCATCCCTTTCTCTGCAATATTTAATTCTTCTTCCAATTGCCGCTTTCTCACTTGTATCTTCTGAGAATCTTTCTTTTCAATCGACTTTAATATATCTGTTCTGATACGAATCTCCCGTTCCAAATAACGCTTTAACACCGGATGACGCTTTTCAAGAAGAAGCTTTCCATATTGAAGCTGTACGTCATTCCACATTTCCGATTTTATTCCGTCTTTCTTTCCGCTCTTCTTTGGAGGCCGGACTTTCATCATCGGATAGTATTTTCCGTCCTCTTCAACCATGTCTTCCTCTATAAAGAAAAAACCCTCCTGCAAAAGAAAGGCTCTTACTTTATCCGGTTCAGACTGCGGCTGAAGAATACACTCTTTTAAGCATGAAACTACATCATGCCCTTCCTCCAAAATACGAATCACAAGATTTCCACCCATCCCCGCAATTACTGCAGACTGCACCTCTTGTACTTTCAATGCAGAAAATCCATCTGAGAGACGTGTTTCTATCTGTTCTTCCATTTTATACGCACAAATATTTTCCTGCGCTTTTCTAAGCGGTCCTTTATTGACATCCATGCTACCGCATAATCTGTTTTTCCTGTCTCTGTCAGAAAAATCGGTATGTACGCATGATCCGTTCCGATATCGGCCACTTGATATCCGGCAGTTACAAGATCTGCAACTGCACGGAGTCTTTTTGATAATTCCATCTGTATCCTCTTTTCTCGGTTACACTGTTTGCCGGATAATTAATCAAGATAATCTCTTAATTTTCTGCTTCGACTTGGATGGCGCAGCTTCCGAAGAGCTTTTGCTTCAATCTGACGGATACGCTCTCTCGTAACGTCAAATTCTTTCCCACTTCCTCCAATGTACGCGCTCTTCGTCATTCATTCCAAAACGAAGACGTAATACTTTCTGCTCCCTTTCGGTCAGTGTATCGAGCACTTCATCAAGTTGTTCTTTTAAGAGCGTCTGCGCCGCAGCTTCTGCCGGTACAGGCACGTTATCATCCTGAATAAAATCTCCTAAATGGCTGTCCTCTTCCTCGCCGATCGGAGTTTCGAGCGAAACCGGTTCTTGAGAAATCTTCAAAATCTCCCGAACACGCTCAACAGGCATATCCAGCTCTTTGGCGATTTCTTCCGGAAGCGGTTCTCTTCCAAGTTCCTGCAGAAGCTGTCTTGACACACGGATCAGTTTATTGATCGTCTCTACCATATGAACCGGAATTCTAATTGTCCTTGCCTGATCCGCTATAGCTCTTGTGATCGCCTGACGAATCCACCATGTCGCATATGTGCTGAATTTATAACCTTTATGATAATCAAACTTTTCAACAGCTTTGATCAAGCCTAGATTTCCTTCCTGGATCAGATCAAGAAAGAGCATGCCTCGTCCTACATACCGCTTCGCAATGCTGACAACAAGACGCAGGTTCGCTTCTGCCAGCTCTTTTTTGCATCCTCGTCGCCTTCTTCCATCCGTTTCGCCAGTTCAATCTCTCGCTCTGCACTTAAAAGCGGTACTTTTCCGATTTCTTTCAAATACATACGAACCGGATCTTCAATACTTACTCCTTCCGGAACGGAAAGGTCGATATTCTCCATATCGACTTCTTCTTCCTCTGCGATCATATTGTCGATATCTACATCATCGTCCGTATCAGCCGTGATCCGCAAGACGTCAATATTATGTCCTTCTAAATACTCAAAAACTTTTTCCATCTGTTCGGCGCTTAATTCCATGTCCGCAAAAAGTCATTGATCTCCTGAACATCAAGTATACTTTTTTTCTTCTTTCCCAGAGCGACAAGCTCGTTCATTTTTTCCAGAAATTTCTGTGCATTCTCTTCCATGTGTCCATCCTTCCTGATCTGTGCGCATACGCAGATCATCTTGTTTTATTTTATCCTTAATCTATAGAAATATGCAGTTGCCTCAGTTCCTCAAGCTTCCGCTTTTCTTCCATTAAATGCTGCAATCCGGCCATATCTGACGGATCCAGATTCAGCGTTCGCTCATTGATGCTGTGAGCTTTTACTTTTAAAATTGTATCTTTCAACGCCTGATCCTGTTCTTCTTTTGTTTTCAGTTGGCGGATTTTCGTATGAAAAGAGAAGCCGCTTCCCTATGTTCTTCCTCTGATGTGAAATGATTCAAAGTTTTGCCGGATTTAGTTCTCCTTTTTCATGCTGCTCATATAAAAGTTTCGCAACGCGCCGATTTAATTCTCCTGTGAAATCATCCGGACTTATGTAACTGCTTATCTTTGAATACAGATTTTCATTTTCGATCATCCATGTAAGCAGAACTTTCTGCGATGTAACAATTCCGTCTTCTTTTTGCAAGACGCCCCATCGGCTTTTTTCGGGCGTGTGACCGGGCGGGCAAGTCCTGTACTTACAGCAGTTTTTGCGACAAGTTTTCCAGACTCTCTTTGCTTACTTTATATGCAGATGCAACTGCCTCGATATAATTGTTCCGTTCCAATTCATCTTCAAATGAGAGCAGCCTATTTGCCGCCTCTCTGAAAAAAGCAGTTTTTCCTTCCGGGGAAGCCATATCAAATTCTCTCTCTAATATTTCAAGACTGAACATAAACCCGTTTCTTGCATTTTGGATACGATTTTCAAATTCCTGCGCGCCAAGATTTTTAATAAATTCGTCCGGATCTTTATACGGATCCATACGGATTACTTTTGCCGATATTCCCGCCTCTTTCAGTATCGGAACTGCTCGAAGCGCCGCTCTTGTACCTGCATCATCACTGTCATATGTCAGATAAACTTCCTGAACATATCTTTTGATCAAAGAAGCATGTCCTGATGTAAGAGCCGTTCCGAGAGATGCCACGGCATTTGTAAACCCAGCCTGATGCAAAGAGATAACATCCATATATCCCTCACAAAGCAAAAAATAAGTTTTTCTCGATGTCCTCGCTCTGTTAAGTCCATATAAATTCCTGCTTTTGTCGAACACTGCCGTCTCGGGAGAATTCAAATATTTCGGTTTTCCGTCCCCCATAACGCGGCCTCCGAACCCGATCACCCGGCTGTTTACATCCATGATCGGAAAGATGACACGATTCCAAAATTTATCATACACTCCCTGTCGTTCATCTGTATTGATCAGTCCGGCCTGCCGGATCAGATCTTCACTATACCTTTTCCTCTCAAATATTGATACAGATCATCACTGTATTTTGTTGAATATCCAAGTCCAAACGCCGTGATCGTCTCTTCTGTCAAACCTCTGTCCGTCAAATATGTATGTGCTCCCACTCCTCTTTCGGACTTTAGCTGCACATAATAATATCTGGCAGCGATTTTATTTATCTCTAAAATAGACGCTTTTAAATCCGCCCTTTGTTTTGCTTCCTTCGAATATTCGGCCTCCGGAAGTGCAATTCCCGCTCTGTCTGCAAGAAATTTTACAGCCTCCATGAATGAAAAATTCTCATACTCCATCAAAACGTAATACATTTCCCCCTGCCCCGCATCCGAAGCAGTAATACATCTGCTTCTGTCTGCTGACAGAAAACGAAGGCGATTTTTCATTATGAAACGGACACAGTCCGAAATAGGAGCTTCCCTTTTTCTGCAGACGGACATAATCGGATATGACATCTACGATATCATTTCGCGTTCTTACTTCCTCTATTAATTCATCCGGATAATACATGTTTACCCTCCATAAAAGATTGTCCTATATATTATATTCGACAAAAACTTTTTGATTTCCTTTATTTTTTTAAATTTTCCATGCTTCGGGCACAAAATAATCCTGGAATTTTTTAACCGCATAAGAATCTGTCATTCCGGCAATGTAATCACAGATGATCTGTTCTTTCTCATCATCGAATTTTCCAAAGCCTCCTTAAAAATCCGGGGAAGGACTTCTGTATGTTCGGCATAATATTCAAAAAGCTGTTCGATCATATGTACCGCCTTATCTTCTTCCCCTTTGCGTTCGGATTCAAGTATACATTTTCAAACATAAATTTCCGCAGATCTTTCATCGCCCGTTCCGTTTCCGAAGACATTTTAATAACCGGCTGATCCATACTGTTCGTGATCACATCATGCACCAGAGTATTAAGCCGCTCTTTACACGAACTTCCAAGAGCCTGCCGCAAATCAGAAGGAATATCATCCTCTGTCAGAATTCCTCCTCTTATTGCATCATCCATATCGTGGTTGATATATGCAAGCTTATCGGAAATGCGGACAACCTGCCCTTCCAAAGTATGAGGATGTCCTGACGTCTGATGGTTCAGTATTCCGTCACGGACTTCCCATGTCAGGTTCAGTCCGCGCCCTTCTTTCTCAATCCGTTCTACAACACGAAGACTCTGCTTTTGATGCGCGAAATGATATACATGATTTAAAGCTCTTTCCCCCGCATGACCGAAAGGCGTATGACCAAGGTCATGCCCCAGAGCGATTGCTTCTGCAAGGTCTTCATTCAAACGCAATGCTTTTGCTATCGTACGCGCATTCTGGGACACTTCCAACGTATGTGTAAGCCGCGTTCTATAATGATCTCCTTTCGGAAGAAGAAAAACCTGCGTCTTTTGTTTCAGCCTTCGGAAAGCTTTACAATGAAGAATCCGGTCACGATCTCTTTGAAAAGCCGGTCGGATATCACACGGTTCCTCTTTTCTTTTCCGTCCCTTCGAGTCTTTGCTTAATGCCGCATAAGAACTTAAATATTCAAGTTCACGAAGTTCAAGCTGCTCCCTGATGGTCATAATATCACCTTTCCTTTAATCTCTTTTCAATCGCATCTGTCACTGTCTTAAGCACTTTGATCCGTGCATAATACTTATCGTTTCCCTCCACAATAACCCACGGCGCATAGGCCGTAGACGTCCTCATGATCATCTCATCTGCCGCATGCTCGTAGAGATCCCATTTTTCACGGTTTCTTAAGTCTTCATCCGTAATCTTCCATCGTTTTTCCGGATTTTCCATCCTTTCGCAAAATCTGCGTTTCTGCTCTTCTTTATCAATATGCATCCAAAATTTCAGAATAACCGCGCTGCATTTGCCAGATCTTTCTCCATATCATTTATCTCTTTGTATGCGCGTTTCCACTCTTCTTCCGTACAAAATCCCTCGATCCTTTCTACCATCACCCGACCATACCATGTCCTGTCAAAAATCGCCACATGTCCGTCTTTTGGCATCGCCTTCCAAAATCTCCACAAGTAATGATGCGCTTTTTCAACCTCATTCGGAGAAGCTGTCGGATTTACCACATATCCCCGAGGATCCATTTTTTCTGTCAGACGCTTAATCGCACCTCCCTTTCCTGCGGCATCCCAACCTTCAAATCCGATCACTACCGGAATTCTCTTCCTATATAATTCTCCGTGAAGCCGCTCCGCCTTCCTCTGAAGTTTATCAAGTTTTTGCTTATATTCTTCTTTTGTATAGCTGCAGGAAAGATCTGTTTTTGACAAGATTGAAAACTTCCGAAAATCTGTTTTCTGCATATTGTGCGATCTGAACTTCCTTTTCCTCACAAACTTCTTCCACTATTTTATTTGTTTTCTCCAACAGAGCACTATTCTCTTTTTGACGTCGGATCTGCTCTTGCATAGCTTGTATCACCGTCATATATATTTTTTGTTGTCGCAAACCGCCTGTCAGTCGCTTCTATAATTGTCCACGGCGCATAATCCGTATCCGTACAAAACAGCATTTCTTCTGCCATCAACGCATACTCGTCATATTTAACATTTCTCTCTTTGTCTCCCTGAGTCACTCTCCATTGCGTCTCTTTCTTTTTCTCCAATTTTTTAAAACGTTTCTCCTGCTCATCCTGATCAATATCCAAAAACAGTTTTATAATCAGCGTTCCCCCTTCTGAAAGCTGCTGTTCAAAAGCATTGATCGACGCAAAATCATCTTTCAGTTCTTTCTCCCGCGTCCTTTTTTCAAATCGGTCTACCCACACTTTCGATACCAGCTTCCATCAAAAACCGCAATTTTTCCCTTTTCCGGAGTCTTGATCCAAAACCTCCACAAAAACGGATGCATCCGTTCTTCTTCCGTCTCATTTTTAATCGTATGCACCTCAAATCCCCGCGGATCCATACTGTGGATCAACTTTCCTATCTGAAGTCCTTTCCCGGATGCTCCGAATCCTTCAAATACGATCATGACCGGAATATCTAAATCTTTACACTCTCTTTGAAGTCTTCCAAGTTCCGCCTCTATCTTCGGAAGACTTCACTATATTCCTGCTTTGACATTTTTTTATTCAAATCTATTCTTTCTAACATTACTGACTCCTCCTTACATTTTATTCAGATATTATTGACAATTTCAAATAAATTATCGTAATTATATCATATAATTTCATAAAACAAACAGTTTGGGTAAAATAAAAAAGAAAAATCTGATAAGATTTTCCCTTTTATATCTGTTCTGTCCTTACTGATTCCCATCCACCAACATGAGACTGATACTTAAAAACTTTTACCGTCTTATATACTCTTAAACTCATTCTTTAATTTTTTTCTCCTCTGCCTTTCCATCTGCGCAGCCAAAAAGCTGATCACCTTTTGATTCGTCCTGTTCAACCTGCAGTAACTCAAAAAGAATTCAAAGTGTCTTAATAACATCTGTTCCATTTCCAAACGATATTCCTGTGTCATTCTCACGTCCGATAGCTTTAATATGTAATCCGTTGACACATGAAAATATTTTGATAAATGAATCAATATATCCGATGGCAGAACATTTTCCCCATTTTCTATACGGCTGATCGTCTGCTGTGAAACATTCATCTTTTCGGCCAAATCTCCCTGCCTCAATCCCCGTTCAGTACGCAACTCTTTCACCCTGTTCTCTAGCACTTCTATACATCCCCTTATCGTTTTTCTCCATTGTATCCGATACTTCTTATCGTGCTATCCGAATACCGGATATGCCTTTACTCATATTTAGGATATATCATTTCTCTGATGAAAAAGCATGATAAAATCAATATATATTGTGTGTTTTCAAAACAGGATCTATCCTCCTTGCAATGAAAAAAGAAGAAAATGCCGTAGGCGAAAATATCCGCCGACTGCGTATGAGAAATCAGTTAAAACAAGCAGATCTTGCGCAAAAACTTAATATCAGCCGCCAATCACTTTCCGCTTATGAGCGTGGAATCACACTGCCCGATATCTACCTGCTCATAGAGATTGCCGATTTTTCAGAATCTCTCTGGATGAGCTTACCGGAAGAATTACCATCCATTGAAACAATTTGAAGCTTTTTAAGAAATCATTCAAATTGAAGAGCCTAGTCATAAAAACAAAAAGACCACGCAAAAAAACAGAAAACCTTTCTAAGATTTCCTGTTCTCTTTATCTAATGCGGAAGATGGGACTTGAACCCACACAAGCGCAATGCTTACAAGATCCTTAGTCTTGCTCGTCTGCCAGTTCCGACACTTCCGCATTCCATATAGGATTCGTGATCTTTGTTTTGCTGACCACGAATGATATAATATCATTATCAGCAAAAAAAGTCAACACTTTTTTTAATCAGATGTAAAAATCTTGTGAAAAGCCTCCTTAATCACATTGACAATTCAAACTGATTTTTACATCTGCATTTTTCAATTTTCAAACACCGAGCTGAAACTATATTTATAAGTTTTCCGGCACTTTCGGAAGTTTTGCAAGAGCCTCTTTTAACTCTTCATCAGATGGAATATAGTCACTCATCTTTCCGTCATGGAATTTCTCATATGCATACATATCAAAATATCCTGTTCCTGTCAGTCCGAAGAAGATCGTTTTTTCTTCCCCTGTTTCTTTACATTTAAGAGCTTCGTCAATCGCAACTTAATCGCATGACTGCTTTCAGGAGCCGGCAGAATGCCTTCTACTCTCGCAAACTTCTCTGCCGCTTTAAATACCTCTGTTTGTTCTACCGAACGAGCTTCCATATATCCATCTTCGTAAAGCTGCGATAAAACAGAACTCATACCATGATATCTCAATCCTCCCGCATGACTTGCAGACGGAATAAATCCACTGCCTAATGTATACATTTTAGAAAGCGGGCAAACCATACCTGTATCGCAGTAATCATATGCGTAAACGCCTCTTGTCAAACTAGGACAGGACGCAGGCTCCACCGCAATAAACTGGTAATCGGCTTCTCCTCTTAATTTTTCTCCCATAAACGGGGAGATAAGACCTCCCAAGTTGGATCCTCCGCCTGCACATCCGATAATAATGTCCGGCTTGATCCCATACTTATCCATTGCAATCTTTGACTCAACCCCGATCACTGACTGATGAAGAAGAACTTGATTCAACACACTTCCAAGCACATAGCGGTATCCCGGCGTATGTGTAGCCACTTCCACAGCTCGGAAATGGCACATCCAAGGCTTCCTGAAGTTCCCGGATGCTCTGCCAAATTTTTCTTCCCACTTCTGTTGTTTCAGACGGTGAAGGAGTAACACTCGCTCCATAAGTACGCATTACTTCTCTTCGGAATGGTTTCTGTTCATAGGAACATTTCACCATATACACCTTACAGTCCAAATCAAGATAAGAACATGCCATTGACAGAGCAGTTCCCCACTGTCCCGCTCCCGTCTCCGTTGTCACGCCTTTCAAGCCTTGGTCTTTCGCATAATATGCCTGGGCGATCGCCGAATTCAGCTTATGGCTTCCACTTGTATTATTCCCTTCAAATTTATAATAAATTTTTGCAGGTGTCTGTAATTTTTCCTCAAGACAATACGCACGAATCAGCGGCGCCGGACGATACATCTTGTAAAAGTCACGTATTTTTTCCGGAATTTCTATATAACGATTTTCATTATCCAATTCCTGCTTCACTAATTCCTCGCAAAATACAACGCTTAATTCTTCTTCTGTCATCGGCTTAAATGTTTCCGGATTC
>ENA-OQJH01000716-OQJH01000716.1-human-gut-metagenome-genome-assembly--contig:-NODE-716-length-16685-cov-1.620667_pt1 | contig 16685 bp, 15 predicted proteins | sample MGYA00242597_ERZ504763 | MGnify/ENA primary metagenome ERZ504763 (study PRJEB26092, sample SAMD00036359) | human gut metagenome | host: Homo sapiens | study: EMG produced TPA metagenomics assembly of... | reverse complement strand
ACTTCGGAAGGAATCGGGGATCGGCTAGGGCTGGGAGATGGCAGGGGAGCCTCGTGAGATATACCGGGGGATGGCGTGTCGCCATTGATTACTATGGGGACAAAGCTGTCTTTAACCCCTAAGCGGGAGCTTCTGCCAATAACTCCCGCTCCGTTATACCGTATTTTGTTTCCAAAGATAGAATCTACTACGGCTATAACCTTCATTCTCACAAAAATCAGCAATGGACAAACCACTCTGCTGCTGACGGAAAAGAACGGAGATAAATTTTTCTCTGCTCATCATGTGTTTACGTCGCTGCATCATAGGATATTATTTTTTGCAGCAAAAGTAAGGAGGGAAAATGAACTGTAGAAGATGTACTTACTCAGGCGCTTACTTTAAGGGATATTCGACTTTTAGCCCCCAAAAAGATCAATATTGTTATGTACAACCGTCCAACCTGCGGGTAAAGTGCGCAACTCGGATCTGGACAGCAAGCTGAAAAGAGGCACAAGTATGTAGGCAACCCTGTTATAGCACCGGAATCTGCTGTGTCGCATGAATCAACCGTAGTCCCCGTGAAAGGCATGGCTCATACCGCCAAGGGCTGTGATGAAGTCGCAATGCGGAAAGCCGTCCTTTCCCAGGCAGTTCTCAGGAAGTCTTAAGAAAGAGGGGATAAACATCTGATACGGACAACTCGCAATACGATACGCAACGATGAAAGTGGTGAACAAATCTGGCACTAACGGATGCGCCTCTTTTATATGATTATAATATTAACAAGAAATGCCCGCCATTGTTCTTAAATGCGAATTATAACTTCTTACTGTTGGAAGATTATCTATAAATCGGGCATGAGGGTAAGAGTGCTTACAAACAATTCGGCCCGCTTTATTGGGGGCTGCCAAACCTCGACCGGCACCTGTACCACCCGCGGATATAAATTCGGACCGGAGGTATGGATGGTATTCCGCACACCGGACCAACGTACCTGCGGACAGTCCCGAGCCCGGCAAGCCATAATTCCGTCGGGTCAATTGAACAACCGCCTCTCGGAATATGTTCATATCATGGGCCGGTCCCGTATGCAGGCTATTTTCCGGGGTACATGACATTGAGGACATACCGCCTGATGCCGACATCCGAGGTTATGTTTAAATTTGTATATTAATTTATATTTTTATATATTTGCAACAGTTGTTGTCTAATTTACATCAGAATGACACGTGTTCGGAATATGGGAAGAATACTGTCCGCATTCCTCATGCTGGGAATTTCCTCCATGTGCGGAGCCAGATATATAAATACTTGGGAATAGAGGACGGATTGAGTAACCGGAGGATTTACCGTATCCAAAAAGACGGGAGGGGATACATGTGGTTCCTCACCCAGGAGGGGATGGACCGTTATGACGGCAAGCGGATCAGGCATTACACTGTTCTTGACGGCAATCTGAAGGTGGCCCCGCAAGTCAATCTGAACTGGCTCTACACCGACACGGAGAACACGCTGTGGGTTGTGGGAAGGAAAGGCCGTATTTTCCATTACGACACCTCCATGACCGTTTCCGGATGGTATACAGGATACCCGGTCTTCAGGATGACTTCGCCACGGGCATGCTCTGTTACGCCTATATGGACCGTGGGGACCGCATATGGCTCTGTCAGGGTGACCATATCATCCGCTATGACACCCGCACAGGCATTGCGCAGCGGCTGGTCTCCCGTTTAAGAGGTGATATAACCGCTATCAGCGAGACGGACGGTACAAACCTTTTCATCGGTACCGTGAACGGACTTTTTCCGGTACGGGAAAGGGACGGTGTCCTTGAGGCGCTTGCGGACACGGACAGCATCCGGACGCCGGTCAGCGAACTCTACTACCACCCCGGTTCGAAGAAACTGTTCGTGGGAACCTTCAGGAAGGGCATACTTGTATACGGAGTGTCCGCAGGCAGTACGCTGCGGAATGTGGCCGTCAACCGGATCACCCCTCTCAATGACCGGGAGCTGCTGATAGCCACGGGCGGAAGGGGGGTATACAGGATGGATATGGACTCGCTAGTGCCCAAACCCTATATAACCGCCGACTACGCCAGCCACAACGGCATGAACGGAGACAATATCAATGACATTTATGTGGATGGCGGGGACCGTATCTGGCTTGCTAACTACCCCGCCGGAGTCACAATCCGGAATAACCGCTACCAGAGCTATGAATGGTTCCGGCACTCACCGGGCAACAGCCGGTCGCTGGTTAACGATCAGGTGCATGATGTCATCGAAGACAGCGAAGGCGACTTGTGGTTCGCCACCAGCAACGGGATCAGCCTGCTGCAGCCTGCGGTAGGACGGTGGCGCTCCTTTCTCAGCCGGTCCGATGGGATACAGGATGGCGGGAACCATATCTTCCTGACGCTCTGCGAGGTCTCGCCGGGTGTCATCTGCGCCGGCGGGTACGCTTCGGGCCTGTACAGGATCGAAAAGAAAACCGGGAGGTGGAATACTTTCCCCCCTCCTTTGCAGCAGAGGGGCGTCCAGACCAGTATATCAATGACATCGGAAAAGATTCCGGAGGATGTATATGGACAGGGGGCTGCCACAATCTCAAACGTTTCGATCCCCATGACGGCACAGTACGCCTGTACCCGGTCCCGGCCCCATCACCGCCATACTGGAGAAGGCTCCGGAATGGATGTGGATCGGTACCGGCATGGGGTTGTACCTGCTTGACGGGCACGGGGGGACCTGCAGACATATCGCCTTTCCAGTCGAGGCGGTTCATGTCTATGCACTGTACCAGGCACCGGACGGGCTCCTGTATATCGGCACCGGCGGGGCGGGACTTCTCGTCTATGACAGCGTGGAGGACAGGTTCGTCCGCCAATACCAGACCGAGAACTGCGCCCTGATATCCAATAACATCCATACCATTGTCCCCCGTGCGGACGGCACCCTGCTACTGGGGACCGAAAACAGCGTGGCCCTGTTCCGGCGTGAGAGCGGCACTTTCAGAAACTGGACGGCAGAACAAGCTGGCAAGCGTATGCCTCAATGCCGGGGTATCCACTTTCCGGCACGGGGAAAGCTTCGTGTTCGGGAGTAACACCGGAGCCGTCATGTTCCCCTCCGACATGAGGATACCGCCCCGCATTTTTCTCGGATGCTCCTGCGGGATTTCATGATCTCCTACCGCCCCGTCTATCCCGGGGACAAGGGATCCCCCTTGAGGAGGATATTGACAATACCGTCAGGCTGGAACTTGCATATGACCAGAATACCTTCTCCCTGGAAGCTGTCTCCATCAACTACGACTATCCCTCGAACATCCTATATTCATGGAAATTGGAGGGGCTCTACGAGGGCTGGAGCCATCCGGTCCAGAGCGGGCGGATACAGTTCACGAGCCTGCCCCCAGGCAACTACACCCTGCGTATCCGTGCCGTCTCCAATGAGGAGAAATACAAGGTGTATGAGGAAAGAAGCCTCGGTCTGAGTGTCGCCCGGCCGCTGTGGGCGGGTACATGGGCCATTGCCGGATATGCGTCATTGTGTGTGTTGGCTGGGGTGGTGTCTTTTCGCGTTGCCATGTTGCGCAGGCAGAAAAGGATATCAGACGAAAAGACGTGCTTCTTCATACATACTGCCCATGATGTCCGTACTCCGCTTACGCTGATCAAGGCTCCGCTGGAAGAGGTGGTGGAGAAAGACATGGTGAAGGCGGAGGGGATGGACAATGTACGGATGGCCCTGAAAAGCGTGGACGGACTTCTGGGATTGGTCACCAGCCTGATAGATTTCGAGAGTACGGACAACTACACCTTGAGACTTCATGTCTCGGAATATGAGCTCAACAGTTATCTGGAGACGACCTGTGAGGCATTCCGCACATATGCCTCCATCAGGGACATCGATATCACCCGTGAGAGCGGCTTCCCTTACCTGAATGTCCGGTTTGACAAGGACAAAATGGACTCTATATTGAAGAATATACTGTCCAACGCACTGAAGTACACTCCACGGGGCGGGAGTATCCAGGTCCGTGCCTTCGCGGACCGGCATGTATGGGGTGTGGAAGTGGAAGACACGGGGATTGGCATTCCACCTGAGGAACGGAAGAAACTGTTCAGGAACCATTTCAGGGGCAGTAATGCCGTCAATCTGCAAGTGGCGGGAAACGGTGTCGGACTGATGATGGTACATAGCTGGTAAGGCTGCACGGAGGCAGGGTCCGCGTTACCAGTACGGAGGGGAAGGGGACCATGGTATGTGTTATTTTTCCCCTGAGGAGCAGACGCCTTGACAAGGCATGCCCCGTTGCTTCGCCCAGGAAACAGGATACCGGGGAAACCCGCATGGGACCGGATTGCGGCCCCATGCGTGAGATCCTTCCAACAATGACCGGCGGGGACCGGCAGCGTATTCTTATTGTGGAGGACAATGACGATTTGCGGACCTACCTTGAGGGGCTGCTGAAAGAGGAATACCTGGTCCAAACCTGTTCCAACGGACGGGACGCGCTGCTTGTGGCGAGAGAATACAATCCGGACCTGATACTTTCGGACGTTATGATGCCTGAAATGGGAGGGGACGAACTTTGCGCGTCCGTCAAATCCGATATTGAGACATCCCATATCCCGGTCATGCTGCTGACGCCTTGGGAGATGAGAAGGACATGCTGGAGGGGCTGGAAAACGGAGCTGACGCCTATATCACCAAACCGTTTAGCATAAAACGTGCTCAGGGCGAATATCAGGAACATACTGGCAAACCGGCACTGCTCAAACGGGCATACGCCGGTCTTGAGGACGGAGTCGGACAGGTTCCGCCGGACTGCCACAATACCCGGGACTGGAAATTCATGGCTCCGTAAGGGAATGCGTCATGAAGAATATCGACAACCCCGGTTTCTGTGTGGACATGCTCTGTGGCATGCAGAACATGAGCCGCACCGGATTTTTCAACAAGTTGAAGGCGCTCACCGGCCATGCCCCGGCTGACTATATCCGCTCCATGCGGCTGCAATATGCGGCACAACTGCTCAGGGAAAAAGACTGTTCGATAACGGAAATCTCGGATGACTCGGGGTTCTCCGATGTCAGATATTTCAGGGAGGTGTTCAGGAAGTACTATGGAATGAGCCGAGTGAGTACAGGAATTCGATGAGAGGATAACATCACGGGCAGACAGACTCCAGGATATGGCAGGTCTTATTGTCGGAGATGGTGTATGTTTCGCTCCGCACCGACAAGCCGGGCACGGTTAACTCGTTCACCGTAATGATGAAGCGAACAGCCGCCCTGCCCCAGCTATTGAGCTCGTGCCTGATAGGGATAGTAGAAATAATAGTGTTCGTCCAACAGCCCGCCTGTGAGCGGTGTCGGACTTTCAGTTTTCCATACGAGACCGCCCGTGTCGGCATCCCTCTCGGCTGTCAGTTTCACGTTGGAATAGACTGTTTGAGTGCCCCGCACCACGTATAGGCCGCAGGCCCCGCCTTCGGAAAACTTGGTTTGGCAGCCATTCTCCACAGTACGGGTGGTTTTGCGAACAGCCGACGTATATCCACCATCGGTAACGGAGAAAGTAAGTTGCTGCGCCTTGTCTTGGTTGCCCGGGAGCTCTTCTTGCGTACAGGCGGCAAGCGATAGGAGCACCGCCGCCGGAATCGAATGTAGAATGCTTTGCTACAGTTTCTTTCTTTAATGTGATTAAAAAGCGCACACGGCCAGAAACCTAACTTTATAAGTACTTATCATTACTTTCCAGAGTGGCATCTGGAAAGTGTATGGCATATGCATTGTTAGGGCTATAATATGCCTCCGTAGACGACCAGTAAGAGGTGGTATAAATTGGCGTCGGACCGCCGGCAGCGACGAGGGATGGGTTGACTATATAATTCCAAATTTCGGCATTCGGAAAATCTTTCATCATAATCTTATCATCAGTAAGTCGGGCTGGGGTTAGTCTGCCTGTGGGGTCAGTGTCTTTCGGTATACAGAAGACGACACCGGCGACCGTCTTGCCCGCTACGGATTGCGGCTTCGGGTCTGCGATGACCTGAGCTTTCCCATTGGGATAGCGTTTGCGCAGTCCGCCGTCCGAAGTGCTCCTGCCCGAATAGATGTAGTCCCCAGCCTTCACTTCATCGGCAGTGTAGTGTATTGTTTTGGCTACCGCCACATTCTCCTCGCCGCCATCAATCCAGGTGTTGCCCGGCACCGTCTGCACCACGTCTATTTCATTCGTTTTTCCTCCGTGACACCTTCGCCCGCCATGAGCGTGAACTCTACTTTTGCCATGCGGTGGTTGAAACGGAGGCTGACGGCTTGGTCATAACCTCCCACTACGGTGACGTATAGAAGGCCGAAGCCGGCATACCCGCCACTTTGGTCGATATCGGCATTCGGAGTCCGTGCCGTGACACATGTCTCGGTAGTGCTCTTCCGGTAATGGTGTTTTCAGCATCCTTTGGGACAGTATTGCCCGAGGCGTCCATTACGTACCTTTGGAGGCTGAGCATGCATCCAGCATCACTCCTATCTCCTTGCCGCCGGCACGGGGGTGCGGGTTGCGCCACCTCCGCTGTCAGTCGCAATGGGTACTTGCCATCGGGTAAACGTGTAGTAGATTCTCCCGTTTCCATCTTGCCGCAAGAGACGAGTAGCCGCCCGCGAGCATCAACATCGGCTACCAGCCGCTGATGCGCATCCATCGTCCGGAATATCCTGTTCCTTTCACATCGTTATTTTTCTTTGTTTTATGTGGTTAGAAAGCGCACACGGCACGCACATTGAGTGCGCCGTCCTTTTCGCTGAGCTGTGCGAAGGCATTGTAGAAATACACGCTAAAAGCGCCATTCTTATTACTGGGGCTCTCCGAAGAAGACCAGAAACGTTTATGGTTATTGCGCGGTGACAATGCGTCACCGCCAACGGCGGAGATGGAGACTTCGACTATATCCCTCGTCTCTGTGTTGTCCCGTGTGTACGCAATATTATCGACATCCTTATAACATAGCATGTGCAGTTCCTTTACCGACGGCAAGAACCATCCGGTGCTGTTTGCCGGGGCTGGATTATTTGCGATAAATGTTTTCAGGACCTCAGCAGGATTGACCAAGGCATCGGTTTTGCCGTTTGTCTTGCAATATCCGTTATACGCCCACAGCACTTTCGTGTTCTGGTAACCGAGTATCCTGTTTATGTTGCCGGTCGCATCGAAACCAGTGGCAATGTTTACGTACTCATCCTTATCGACAGGATTGAAATCTGTTCCTCTTTGAAAATCCGCCACCCAGTCGTTAACGTTTTGCCACGAGACGTTGCCCGGAGCATCTTTAATCGACACGGCAAGGCCATGGGTGCAATTGGGATGTTCTTTCACCATAATCTTGTCGAAATCCAGAGACGCCGGCGTGATCCGTCCTTCAGGATTGGTCTCTGCCGGTGTCCAGAAGACGATGGCCGCCACGCTTGCCTTCTGCTCCTCGGTCAGGGTAGTACCCTTAGGCAGCAGGTTGCCGTCGGCGAGCAGGTAATCTCCCCGTTGCATCGTGTAGTCCTTTACAGTTGTCACCGCGCGTCCACCTTGTATCTCTTGTAACTGCCGGTAGAAAGGCCGGACGGGGTTATGGTGAACTCCTTGCTTCCCTCGTCATAATGTCCTTCGATAGTCGGTGCGGGAGTCGCGTGATTCACCAAGTAGCGGTATGTACCATCGTTCACGCGCAGCGGCTGGGCAATGCCAGAGAATGTAGTGGCGGGTGACACGGCGTAATCAGGAATCCTCTCGTCGGTAAACTTGTATTTAACGGTATTCGGCATCTCGATGACGGCCAATGCCATACGATGGTTCATGGTGAAAGAGAGGTGGAGAGTGTTGTCTTCCCCTGTCGTTGCGGAGCCTTCGGCAGTCATCAAGTCGGAGGCGGTATATGCCGCATGAGTACTTTGGTCGTCCTGAGGCTGCCAAGCGGAAACCAACGGGGCGAAGAATTCCGTGTCGGTCAAGGCTGAGCCTGTGGGAGTGGCAGTCTTTCCGCTCATATCCGTTTAGTAGGGATAGTAGAGGTAGTAGTGCTCATCCGACAATCCCCCCACAAGTGTCGTGTTGTCCTTGGACTTCCACACGAGGTCGCCCGTGGCGGCATCCCTCTCTGCGGTCAGTTTCACGTTGGAATAGAGGGTTTGAGTGCCGTGCGTCACGTATCGCCGTCAGGCATGTTTTTCCTGCCGCTATGAACAACGGCGGGGGTATATGGTTATCCGGATGTTGCCGATGGAAAAAATCGGCTGGAAGAAGAAATAAATTTCTCGCAACGTTTCACAACAGCTTTGACCTGATGCTTTTCAACACACGCCACACCGTCATGCCTGAGAGCTTTATTCTCTTCCTAAGCAGATAGTTGGCAATCCGTTGCGCTCCCCATCTTCTTGTCTCACGCACAGATTAAGGATAATGGTTTCAATTTCAGGTGTTATCTTCATATTGGCAAGTCTTGATGAACGTTTAGACTTATCGGACAATTCCGACTTGCCTTGTTCTTTCTCGCAATTTATCCAACGGTATAACGTGGAACGGGTAATCCCGCACCGAAGGGCAGTTTTTGTCACAGAACCCGTTTCGACGTATAGCTCAAGCCATTTTTGGCGCATCCGTATATCTTCTTTCATGCAACGAAGATACGGATTAAGATTTGCCAACGAAAAGAAAAAGTGTAGCGTATCTATTGATACTTTGCAATTAAATACTACTCCGCTTTTCAGCCATCTCCTTAATACCAGCCTGTCAATCTACACATTGTTGAGAAGCCATTCATGATTAATATGATCAAAACAACCTTAATGTCACCTTCCAGTATCCATTGTGGTAAACAGTCTCTACTCAACCATCTATGAAGTGCGTCTATTGCATCCGCAGTACTTCTAAACTTCTGAACCCATATGAGTTCGCATCCGCTTCACTTTCAGTTATAAGTTCTAAAGCCATAAGATATATCCTGCACGGCTCTGTCTTCATGTTGGTATTCCCAAAGATCTTGTCTTGCCATTTGCTTTGGCTATGTTGACCTTCCTCAGCGGGAAGGCCTTATATCCTCTCCTTTTCAATAAACATATAGCTTCTATTTTCTTGGCATCAGTGTCCCACTTCATATGGTCAACCCCTGCCGTACGTTTACCTTTATTGGAAGTTACTTTCCTTATCGCCAATGCCTTGGCTTCGTAGGAAGTGGCAAGTAGGTACCGTAAGGCCTTTACCTTGTTGTACCTCTTTTCTTTGTGGGCCTTTGCTATTCGGACCTGCAGTTTTCTCACTTTACGCTCATATTTGGAAGAATCGATATCTTTTCATGTCGTGTTTCGTACGGTTAAAGATGCACACTCGGCTTTTGCCTTGCTCATTTGCAGTTTCTTCATTTTATTAAAGTTCTACAATCGTTTCACAAAGAATTACCCTGCGGAAGTCTGCCTGATTTCGCATGGGTGATGTTTAAACCTCTATCCTCCGCATTACACAGAATCATTCACTTTCTCCGCAATCCTTTACCCGCACCACATTCGGCTTTTCTTGCAATTGGCTTACCTGCCTGACATAGACAGGAGAAATACGGGTTTACCAAGTTCCGTACAAGTAACTGACGCCCGACTTAGAGCCGCCCCTCCACCGCCAGTATGATGTCCGTGTAGCCTTACATTCCCAAAAGACTATCCTGACTACCCACCTTTTGGCTATAGCTTATAAATATCCGTAAGCTATTTCTTTATTACGATGGTGTAGCGATTCACATATGTTACTCATATCAGTCAGCCTAACAGCCTATACATTGGATATTTCTGTAAAGGACTGCATTGTCAAGAGGGCTTCGCACTAAACCATGACTGGTAAAGCACGCCTCTTTAGACTACTATTGACAGAACAATAGGTTCAGGCACAGTGCTGAACAATTACTTGTACGACTTCTTGTCGCACGGAATACCTAAAGATACAAAAAGGCCAACTAATTCGCAATAATTTGGCTATGAATTAGTTGGCTAATTTTATATTATTTAATAAATACCCCTATTCAGTTCGATTAATGGAGCTGAACTATAAATTTGGACGTTTGCCTTCTTATACAAGATTGACATTCATTGTTTCCGCTATTGTTTTGTTTTCAATCAGCATTCAACTGTATCAACATGAACAGTCGTTTGAAAACTTGAAACTCATTTTCCAAAAACATAAATAATCAACAGATTATTAAAGGTAATCAGTTGGACTATACATTATCTCAGAAAATATATCTATTTGACCTTCATTATATCTTTCAACAGTCCCAACGGCTCATCTGTAGTGATAAAGTCGACTTTATCCCAAAAGTATTGCATGTCCTCTTTTTATTAACCGTCCATACATTCACTTTTAGCCCCAAGGCATGGCAACTTCAATCCAATCGGTATAACGGTAAATTCAGAGAAGTGATAATCCGGTCCGGCACTACCCAATTCTTTCAGTTGTTGTGGAGATAAGTCCCCTTTCAGATAATATACAGGAGTGCTTGTGGGAGCCTGACGGATCAGTTCCTTTAATGCGTGAGACGAAAAGGTGATATATATCATCCGGGGTTCGAGTCCCATCTTCTTTATCATCGAAACGATCTCTTCAACAGCTTTTATCTCCCGTTCGGGTTTACTATGAGCTTTCAACTCCAGCACCAGCTTCAAAGATGTTTTCCGCTTAGCTGTTTCCAGAAGCTCTTTTAAGGAGGTACGCATTCTCCATTCGCTAACCATAACCCGGTTAATTCCTTCAGAGTGGACTCTTCAACCTTATGCCCTTGAATAATCCCATCATGGCTAACCACCAAACCATTATCTTTTGTCAGCCAGACATCAAACTCCGAACCATAACATCCTATAGAATCCGCTTTCAACAAAGATGTAATGCTATTCTGTGCTGATCCTTGGGTTTTCCAGAAACCACGATGGGCAATCACCCGTGTTTGTGCCGAAGTATTGGCAATCATAAACATAATTGCCAATAAACACATTACCTTTTTCATTTTGTCCTTTCCTCTAATTGTTAGTTATATAAGAGCTGATTCTCTAGTATCCCGGATTCTGCACTAGATTGGGATTTACTTCTATCTGATCTTGTGGAATAGCAAGCCAATAGTTCTTGGGAGCGGTAAAATTACGAACGCCGGTTTCTTTCATGTCCGTAAGTTTATAAAAACTATCAGCGGTTTTTCCGGATAATGTCCAGGATTTCTGATAACGCATCATTCAGTATGGGCAATTTTCCAACGGCGCATATCATGGAAACGTCTGCCTTCCATAGCCAATTCAATGGAGCGTTCATCATGTAATATTTCGCGCAACTTCTCTCCTGAAGGAATACCACCGGCTTTTGCCCATGAATCTGCAAAGGTAGGTAATCCGCAACGTTCACGTACTTTATTCAAATAGGACAGACTGGCAGTACTCAGTGTGCCGCTATATTCGAAATCCGCTTCTGCATAACTCAGATAGAGTTCGGCCAGACGCATATAAGGAAAGCACCAACGGTTGTAGGTTATTTGATCGGTAGTCCTATTATAGGTATCATATTTAGACACCCATTTCTGACAATAATAACCGTTGTCCGTTTGATACTCATCCTTGGCATTGCATTATTCTGCTGCATTTCACCACGTCTGCATTTGAGCACTATTGTCTTTCCCTGCACGTCATAATTTCCACGATCAAAGCCAATAGAGGCATAAAAGCGCGGATCACGATTCCTGTGAAAACGTACCGTACTATCACCTGGTGCAATGGAATACGGATCAAGCTTCTTAGTCTCGGGGTCATCTGCCAAGGTAGACCGTTCTTGGTATAATACCTACTCACACAATCCCACGTCGGGAATAAGGACCCTCTAAAACCTTTGGTCGAATAACTTGTAAATTCAACACGAGGAGCCATATTCTTGATACAGTAGGAAATAGTTCCCTGTTCAGCAAAGCCAAACAGGACTTCATTCCAGTTAAATCCGCTACCACTGATCCCATCACCGACAAAGGCTTCATGATAGTTTTTCTTCCCTTGCTCCAAGTCATTGTCGAATTTCCATAAAGTTTGTAACCGTTCTCTTCGCAAAGGTCTATGGCCTCTTTGGCAGCATCCATCGCTCTCTTCCACTTTTCCCGGTCATAAGTCTGGTTAATCAGAAAAGTGCCGTCGGGGTTTTTAAAGTCGGAATAAAACTCACTATTCCCATTGACTAACGGCGAGGCGGCATAAAGCAACAGCCGAGCTTGAAAGCCAAGGCAGCAGAAGAGGTAGCCCTGTTTCTCTTACTTGAATCCCATACGCCAGGAAGTAATCTAGCTGCTTCCGAATATTTATTGGCAATGAAATCGACACATGTATCATAAGGAGAACGGGAGGTCATCATCTCGGCCGGAGAACTTTCCATTGGTATTTCCTTGTCAATAATAACTATCGGTCCATAGTAACTCCAGCATGATCTGATGATAATACCCGATCAAAAACAGCGCTTCACCTTTCCACCAGCTCAGGTTTTCGGGGGTAATGTCCGATACCCTATCCAGATTATTAAGCACATTATAGCAATTGCGGATACTTTCCCATACTGCTTTCTTCACAGCACCCTGCTGGATAAGATTTTGCTGTATTGCTCCATAATGAGTAATAAGTCGTTGTTGGGGATTCTTCCCCATAAACCAGACTGCGGAAATGAAACCAGCGCGTTGTTCCTCCTTTGCTCGTTATGATTTCGTTTCCTCCGGTAAAATCAGGAAATTGTTGGGGATGGAAATAGTTAGGGATATTCGCGTAGCAAGACAGTACCATTCCTTCAGCCTGATATTGTGTCCGGTAGATATCATCCACGGTAGCAGTACCTTGCGGAACCACATCAAGAAAATCACATGATGCCATCATTAAACAGCCGATTGCCGACAGGCATAACTTTGTATATATATTTTTCATAACTTATTCTGTTCTTAATTAATAATGAAACTGAATCCCGATCTTGGCCGTGCGCTGTAGCGGATATTTCAAACCATTCCCACTTCCCATTTCAGGATCCCAGGTACTGAACGGAGAGAATGTCAGCAAATTAGTACCTGCTGCATACACACGCAGCCACGGGAAGAAGGAATAGCCCAGTTCGGCATTCTTCAGGCGCAGGAAAGCTGCGTTACGTAGGTAATAAGTGCTGGTTTGCGCATTGTTCGTGATAAATTCGGGTGATAATCGGGGATAGGCGGCACCGGCTACATTATTGCTTTCCGACCAGTGGTCATCAACGATATACTGTGCAATGTTATATCCTTTATGGCCCGCTTCGCTGAACGGATGAATATCGCTCATCATTAAACTGACTTTGGCCACTCCCTGGAAAACAGAGACAAATCCCACTTTTTATACTTCAACGTTCCTCCAAACCATAGATAATCTCCGGAATTTCAGGATTGCCGATAATCGTCCTGTCATAACCATTCACCACGTTATCACCATTCAGATCTTTATATTTAATATCTCCCACCGTATAATTTCCGAACGACTGTTTGGGAGATCTGTCTATTTCCTCCTGAGAAGTAAACAATCCGTCAGACACATATCCCATAATACTGTTTATCGGGTGTCCGATTCTTGAAGAATAGGGTTCTACATTCACCGGTTCGTCTATCTCCGTAATCTCATTATGTGCATAGGTCAGACTACCGTTCAGGCGGAGCACCCAATCTTTGCCAATTACTTTGCTGTATGCTACACTCATATCCACACCCTTATTCTTTACCGAGCCAATGTTGGCATAAGGCAGCATACCTGTCACTCCCATTGTTGAAGGGACGGACGAACGTTGCATAAAAATTCCACTACGGTCTTCCTTGAAATAATCAATGGTTATATCCATAGATTCAAGAAGGGTCATATCGACACCTAAATTCAGCTTTTTCGATTTCTCCCATGTAGCGTTCGCATTACCATAAATATTTACAAGCGGCCCATTCACGCGGGTACCGCTACCAGTCCACCAATCCAAATTATTATTCATACTGACTTCTGTTACATAGGGAAAGCGAGTGGCAAGCGCATCATTCCGGTCAATCCATAAGTAGCTCGGATTTTCAGAGTGGAAACTGTTTTTTTTAACGGTTGGAAAAACTTTTCATTAGAAATAGTCCATCCTAGGGCAATCGCAGGGAAGAATCCGAAACGATGCCCGCTTCTGAAATTCTCCGAGCCATTATAACCAAAGGTAGCCTCAAGCAGGTAACGCTGACCAAAACTGTAGGTCAGACGTCCGGCCATCCCTTGCTCACGGTAAGGAAGAAGATCTTTTTCAGCTCCGCTGTCCTTCACTTTCTTGGTTTCTTTCATGTGGTAAACAAGGGTAGCTCCCACATCATGTCCACCAAACTGGCGTGAGTAGTCCAGCGCTCCCTGTAAAGACCAGACACTCTCTGTCGGATCACGCCCGGAATTGCTCTTCAGATAAGGTTCTCCCCGGCTCACCGATAGTCGAAGTCTTATAAAGGTAGTTTCCCTGATCATCCATCGTATAGTCATCAGATACTTTATAGTAGAAAGGTACAATCCAATGATCCAGCCAGTTAAAACTGTAATTATAGAAAGATGCCAGTCCGGTGAGTTTTAACCCTGGTGTGACAAACTTCAAGTCCTGTTCGAGATTGAAAGCGGTCGTCATATAGACATAATTTCGTTCCGTATAACCTTCACTCAATTTGGCGTAAGGATTCGGCTCTGATTTTCCCACATCCCACGGATCATTGCTACCGTAGCGGATGTATGTATCCCCTGGTTCAGCAGGAAGTGTAGCAGGAAAACGTACGGGATTCCCATGCATGGAATAGGCGAACAAATTCCGGGTACTTGTTTTGGGGGCATGGTGGTAGAACAACTGCGTATTCATATTTAGCCCCACTTTCGTCGTAGAGGTAACACGGGCTGTCACATTACTCTGAAACAGGTATTTCTTGTTGCGCATACCCACATCAAGCTTATCTTCCTTGGGTTGCCGGATGATACCATTTTCATAGAAGATTCCAGCATTCAGGAAGTAATCCACATTTTTGCTTCCGCCCTTGATGGAGATATTCAAATTCTGATTAACGGCGAAGTCTTTGAACAACATACTGTACCAGTCATTGTTTGGGAACAGGTAGGGATTTGCATTGGCACGTGTTTTATCTATCTTATCCCGGCTATAGAAAGGCTCATACTCTTGGTTATTGGCAATAGCCTGATTATAAACGGCTTCATTATACATATCCATGTAAGTCGGGCCATCTGCCATTTTCTGCACATAGGTAGGCATGGAGAAAGTATTATCAAAGCGGATATCTACAGACATTTTCTCGGAAAGCTGTCCTTGCTTGGTAGTAACGATGATAACTCCGTTAGCCCCCCGTGAGCCGTATAGGGACGTTGCCGTAGCATCTTTCAGCACAGAAAACGACGCGATAGATTCTGGAGGAATATTGTTCATCATCGTAGCGTTGATTTCCACACCGTCAAGTATGATCAGCGGTGAGGTATTCGAACCAAAAGTTGATATACCACGTATATAGAATTTCGCCTCATCAGAGCCTGGTTCACCCTGTGTTTGTACGGCGATGATACCTGGAACGTTCCCGGCAAATGAAGTACTAAGATTACTGGATGTCATCTTCAGGTCTTCCGGCTTCACTGCCTGCACAGCTCCCACGAGGGATTCTTTCTTTTGTTTGCCAAAACCGACCACGACCACTTCATCCAGCATCATACTCCTGTCCGGAGTCAAATTAACGGAAATGAACTTCTTATCTTTTACCACTACCGTTTTCTTCTGGTACCCAACATATGAAATGGTCAATGATGCGTTCTTTGCCAACTGTATAGTGAATATACCGTCCACATCTGTTATAACCCCGTTCTGCGTTCCACTTTCCAATACGGTAGCTCCAATAACAGGCTCTCCGTTTTCGTCTCCCACATATCCTTTCATTTCTGCTTTTACTTCTTTTGCTGGCTCTCGTCGATCTTTCTATTATCTGCCGCCGTTACAACGGAAACGGGAAATAATGTGAAGGCTAACCATAACAGGATGCAACAGCTTTCGCTGGTAAGGCATCCTTGTTTTACTTTACAGTTCATATATCAATAGATTTTTTGATTAGTAGTGTAGATTTTTCTCTGAAATACAGGGAGGTGTGTCGTAATGCACGATGTACCCTCTTTTTTATTCATTACTATACAACTCTGTTCATTTTCTTTTCTATTATTCATTGTGTGTGCAATTTATTTTATAATTATTTCTTTGACTTTATATAAATTACAGTACAAATTCTCAAACTAAGAATCGTTTATATATACGATAGGAAAACAACTCTCTCTTCCGCCCGAGGCTGGCTGGCAAAAAAAAGTAAATACCTTGTCATACATCAAATTTAGTTGTTAATATATTTGCAAAATTACCCGGAACAACTCGGATAAAATATCAGAAAATGACCTGATATTATAAAATTTAAAGCAAAATACATATTACTAGTGCGATATGAAATCTTTAGCAGTACTCCGAACTGTTTTTTAAAACAGCTTGAAAAATAGGAGGGGTACTGAACCTACCATGTAAGAGACTTCCACCACTCCATAGGTTCCTTCTTTCAGTATGGAAGCTGCTGCTTCAACCGAAAGCGGAAAGGAA
>ENA-OQJH01000715-OQJH01000715.1-human-gut-metagenome-genome-assembly--contig:-NODE-715-length-16705-cov-1.642056_pt1 | contig 16705 bp, 20 predicted proteins | sample MGYA00242597_ERZ504763 | MGnify/ENA primary metagenome ERZ504763 (study PRJEB26092, sample SAMD00036359) | human gut metagenome | host: Homo sapiens | study: EMG produced TPA metagenomics assembly of... | reverse complement strand
CTTTGGTTTTTGGATGATTCTTCGCTGGCAGGACGAAGCAGATTCAATATCCGGCGACCGCTGGATTATCCTGATAGCCTATATTATAGGACTTTCCATCGGAGTACATCTGCTCAATCTGCTTTGTATTCCTGCTATTGTATTGGTGTTCTATTACCAAAAATACCAAGCAATATCACTCAAGGGAGTGATCGGAACGATTGCGCTGTCCGGTCTTCTTATTGTATTGATTCTCTTTGTTTATATACCGGAATAGCTGATATGGGAGGATGGTTCGAACTATTCTTCGTCAATGTACTGGGATTTCCTTTCCAAACAGGATTAATCATTTTTCTGACTTTAGTCCTGTCTTTGTTGATAGGAGCCATCTACCGATTCAGAAAACGCATAGTACATACCGGTTTATGGTGCCTGCTCATGCTCACCATAGGATATACCACTTATGCGGTCATACTGATTCGTGCCAATGCCAATACACCGCTTAATGAAAATGCACCGGGTCATATTTTCACGCTCAAAAGCTACCTGAATCGCGAACAGTATGAAAGTGCCCCTTACTTACGGAAGAACATACGCTTCCGAACCGGAGTATATGCCGAAGGAGACTATTACAAAGTGAAAACAGAAAAGGTAGTGCCCTATATCGACAAGATAAAGAAGAAGGCAAGTATAAAATCATCGGCTACAAAGAAAATGTGTGCTACACTCAAAATATGTTGTTTCCGCGAATGTGGAATGATCGTTTGGCTGCTTCTTATAAAGGATGGTCGGGAAGCACGAATGATGTACCCACACAAAAAGAGAACCTGACTTATTTCATTACATACCAACTCAACTACATGTATGTACGTTATTTCCTATGGAATTTTGTCGGACGGCAGAATGATATTCAAGGAAGCGGTGAACCGGAACACGGCAACTGGATTACAGGAATTTCCTGGCTTGACAATCTGCGCTTGGGAGATCAAAAGCTTTTACCGGAATCTTTGCAGCAGAATAAAGGCCACAATGTTTTCTATGGCTTGCCGTTATTATTAGGACTACTTGGTATCTATTGGCAATGGGCACGTGGAAAGAAAGGCAAACAACAGTTCAGTGTCTTATTTTTCCTTTTCTTTATGACCGGATTGGCGATTGTGCTCTATCTGAATCAGACTCCCGGACAACCTCGCGAACGGGATTATGCGTATGCAGGTTCGTTCTATGCCTTCGCTATCTGGATCGGGATGGGAGCTGCCGGATGCTGTGACATGCTTCGTCGGAAGCACTTTAAAGTCCTCCCGGTCAGCTTACTCATGCTGCTTTGCCTGCTCATCCCCGTACAAATGGCAAGCCAGACTTGGGGCGATCACGACCGGAGCAACCGATATACCTGCCGTGACTTTGGGCTAATTATCTAATGACGCTTTCCGATACAGGAATCCGATTATATTCTGTAATGGAGACAATGATACGTTCCCTTTATGCATAATCAGGACACGGAAGAGGTACGCAGAGATGCACGCATCTGCAACTTAAGTTATGCGCAAACCGACTGGTATATTTATCAGCAACAATGTCCTCTATACAATGCTCCCGGACTACCGATCAGCTGGAAACAAAATCAATATCAAGAGGGAAAGAACGAATATGTAGCCGTTCGTCCGGAGTTGAAAAAACAAATAGAAGAATTGTATCAAAAGCATCCCGAAGAAGCCCGTGACAGTTTTGGAGATGATCCGTATGAGATAAAGAATATCTTGAAACATTGGGTATTTGCAGAGAAGCAGGAATTTCATGTGATACCTACCGATACGATAAATATTCACATCGATAAGGATGCAGTGCTTCGTTCGGGAATGATGCTACCTAAAGCCATTCGTCATTTAAAAGGAGAAGAATTGAAAAATGCGATACCGGATAAACTATCTATTTCTCTGAAAGACATGCGTCTGCTGACTAAGTAGATTTGCTCATACTCGAAATATTGGCTAACTGCAACTGGGAACGTCCGTTATACATGGCTATCTCGGTGGGAAATGCCACTAAATTGAAGTTTGATGATTACTTTGTCCAGGAAGGATTGGCATTCCGGTTTACCCCGTTTAATTATAAAAATGGGGAGACGCGGAAGGGGACAATGGATATGCAATAGATACGGAGAAATTCTACGAGAATGTGATGAACAGATATAAATATGGAGGATTAGATACTCCGGGACTTTATCTGGACGAAACGACTATGCGCATCTGCTACTCCCACCGAAGGCTCTTTGCCCAACTGGCTAAAGAACTGGTGAAACAAGGAGACAATGCCCGTGCCCAAAAAGTATTAGCGTATGCCGAACAAGCTATTCCGGCGTATAATGTACCTCAAGTATACGAGAGTGGTTCGTATGATATAGCCACAGCTTATGCCTCCATAGGAGAAAGCGGGAAAGCGATCACTTTATTGAGTGATCTGATAGCAGAATCGAGAGATTATATCGACTGGGCTTTCTCGCTGGGAGATAGCCGGATAGCGATGGTTCAACGAGATTGCCTGTATAAGTTCTGGCAGTGGAATCAGTGTAATGAATTACTGAAAGACATGGATAAAGAGAGGTATAAACAGAGTAATCAGCAGTTTGAAGAGAAATACATGCGACTCGCTCAACTAATGAATTATCAAACTAAACTCAAGAAATATGAAAACGAAAATAGTAAAAGAGAAAGAACAGAAAACTGTATTAAGCAGAAGGAATTACATCATTTTAATAAGCGGTTCGATATTGATTATCGCAGGATATATATTGATGAGCGGCGAGGGGAGTACCCTTGCCGCCTATAATCCTGATATATTTAGCCGAACACGCATACGTATTGCCCCTTTAATCTGTTTGTTGGGGTATCTGCTGAATGTATTTGGTATTCTTTACCGGCCATTAAAATAAAATAAATCCTCCTAATATCATTAATATTTCAAAAAAGAGCATTCATATAAGATAAATTATTGTTTCTTTTGTCCTAATGAAATGAAAGTTGGGAAATAGTATGAGTAATAACATTGATATAAAAACGCTGGAGCCTTTCAGGATGGGAATCACAAGGCCTTTGAGACTATTTTTATAGCATACTACAACAAAACCAAAACATTCATTGACGGATATATAAAATCGGAGCCCGATGCAGAAGAGCTGACAGAGGATTTATTTGTCAATCTTTGGATCAATCGTCATTCCATTGATACGTCCAAATCATTCAATTCTTATTTGCACACCATTGCCAGAAATGCAGCCATCAACTTCCTGAAACATAAATATGTGTGTGATGCCTATCTGAACAACAACCAGGATACAGAATATAGCTCTACTTCCGAAGAAGACCTTATTGCCAAGGAACTGGAAATGCTGATTGACAAACTTGTCGGAAGAATGCCCGAACAACGGAGAATGATTTATACATTGAGCCGTAACGAAGGACTATCCAATGCCGAGATTGCCGAACGCCTGAATACTACCAAAAGAAATGTTGAAAGCCAGTTAAGCCTTGCTTTGAAAGAAATACGGAAGGTGATTTCATGTTTTTGGTATCACTACTATAAAAAAAGAGAAAGGAGGGATAAACAATGGATAATGAAAAGTTGAAAGAAAGAGGATGTACTCCTCTTGAAGATTTAATCTCTGAAGATTTTGGAGTTCCTGGAACTGCAGAACGTTACGAGTTTGAAAACAGTTGTGAAGCATTTATCATTGGTGAACAATTACGAGCAGAAAGATTAAAGGCTGGTATGACACAAGAGCAGCTTGCTGCTAAAAATTGGTACAAAAAAAAAAGTTATATATCGCGTATTGAAAATGGTCATACTGATATTCAACTTTCTACGTTATTTAAAATATTCCAAGGATTGGGACGTAAAATCAGTTTCACAATTATGTAATCGCGAAACTGAAAATGTATATATCAAGGTGGTGCTGTTACAGAGGTCTAAACAAAGAAAACTTTTGTAATATCTTCACCTTTTTTCTTTATATAATTACTTTTCAAAAAAACTTCTATTTTCTTATTGAGCTTTTTGCCACCAAACTGTATATATAGTAAAGTGCAGCAAAATGAAGAAAAGTAATATCAGTAAAATCATCAAAATGTTCCTCTCCGCCCGCTTTCCATCCGAAACGGAAGAAAAAGTGCAGAAGTGGATCATCAAAGATAAAAATCAGCAGGCGAAAGCTAAAGCTTCACTGGATTTTTGGAATGAATTGGACGTAGAAGCCGATTCAAATACTTATGCTTCATTGGAACGGGTAAATTTAAGAACGGGATATAATAAGGAGCATCTCACCAACATAGTTTCTTATCAGAAATTTGCCCGTATTGCCGCCGTTATTATTCCTTTGTTTTTATTTGCAGGAGGAATGTTCTACTATCTTTCTCCCCAAAACGAATGATAGAAGTATCCGTTGCCTACGGAGAGCAGAAACGCCTAATCCTGCCGGACAGTTCGGAAGTATGGTTGAACGCGGGAAGTACCATTTTATACCCGGAAACTTTTGCCAAAGATAAACGTCTGGTCATGCTTGACGGCGAAGCTTATTTCTCTATCAAAAAGATACCGCAAGTCCTTTTATAGTAGAAGCATCCCAACTTCGGTGAAAGTGCTCGGAACCAGATTCAACGTGAAAGCTATCCTAATGATGAGAAAATAACTACTACATTGACTAGCGGTAAGGTGGAAGTGAGCGTTCAGTCCCAACCTCCCCATATACTAAAGCCCAATGAGCAGCTACATACGACAAAAAATCATCAGACATCCATATATCAATGATAGATACCAATGATACCAACTGCTGGATGGTGGGGAAACTGGTCTTTACCAATGCCAGTGCCGGAGAAATATTCCGAACCCTGGAAAGACACTACAACACCACGATTGATAATACAGCAACTATCCCCACATCGAAACGATATACAGTCAAGTTTCTGAAAGATGAAAGTCTGGATGAAATACTAAACATATTGAAAGATATAATCGGCTTTGATTATCAGCAGTATGAAAAGAAAATAGTAGTAACCCAACCATAAAAAGAAACAGCCTATGAATAAAAAGAACCGGGAAGTAGCTTGAGACCCTCTTCCCAGTTCTGAAATGTCTACCCTCATTCAACAAGTGACGTAAAATGAAGTATCAACATACAAATATAGAATAATGAATCGAATAAATACGAAGAAAAAGAGCAGGTAAGCTCGCCATTTTTATTTTTACTTTTCTCTCTCTTACAACTGTTGCACAGAATAAAGAAAAAAAAGATTACCATACAAAATAAAAAGATCTCATTAAAAGAGGCTTTTGCACAAATAGAGACACAAACCGGATATAGCATCGCTTATGAACAATCGAAGCTGGATATCGAAAAGAAGCACTCTTTATCTCTCAAAATGCAACTGTCGACAAAGCCATGACCCAACTATTGAAAGGAACGGGATATGCATATAAGATAAAAGGATATCATATTATTATCTCTTTGCAGGATAACAAGCAAAAGCCCGCCAACAATGATACACAAAAACTGACTCAAACCATAAGAGGAATTGTTGTTGATTCCAAAACCAATACGCCGATAGAATATGCCTCCGTCTGTATAACAGAAGATCCCTCGCGGGGAGGTTCGACTGACGAACGGGGAAATTTCCGGATTAATAATGTCCCGGTAGGCGTTATAATATTCAGGCAACTTTTATGGGGTATCGTTCAAGTATCATCACCGAAGTATCTGTTACTTCTTCCAAAGAAGTATTTATAGAGATTCCAATGGATGAAAATGTACAGGATTTGGCAGAAGTGCTTGTCAAACCGGAAATAAAAAAAGACCGGACTGTCAACCCGATGGCCATCACAGGAGGTCGTATGATTAGTATCGAAGAAGCGTCACGATTTGCCAATGGCTTTGACGACCCTGCACGGTTGAGTTCTGCATTTGCAGGAGTAGCGGGAGATGTCGGTACCAATGCGGTTGCCATCCGGGGAAACGCTCCACAATTTACCCAATGGAGACTAGAGGGAATTGAAATACCTAATCCTACCCATTTTGCTGATTTATCAGGTTTGGGCGGAGGATTCCTGTCCGGTTTGAGTACGCAAGTCATCGGCAACTCCGACTTCTACAACGGAGCTTTCCCTGCGGAATACAGCAATGCCCTATCAGGAGTTTTCGATATGCATCTGCGAAATGGCAATAATCAGAAGTACGAACACGCTTTTCAAGTCGGACTCATGGGGATAGATTTGGCTTCGGAAGGTCCTATCAATAAAAAGCGGGGAAGTTCCTACCTGATTAATTACCGTTTTTCCACTACCTCGCTGGCGTCGGGCAATGACATCAACCTGAAATATCAGGATTTAGCTTTCAAACTGAATTTCCCCACACGTAAAGCCGGAACCTTTTCGATCTGGGGATTAGGATTGCTCGACAGGAACAAGGCAGAGGTTTTGGATCGTTCCGAATGGGAAACAATGGGAGACCGGTCGTCGGGATCTAACAAACTGGATAAACTGGCAGGCGGGCTAACTCATAAATATGTAATTAATGAAAATACCTATATCCGTTCGTCTCTATCTGCAACCTATTCGAAAGATCATTCACTAGTCAATTTACAGACTGACGATGGAACCATTGTCCAAGTGGGAGATATTCAAAACAGCAGATGGAATTTTGTGTTCAATTCTTATCTGAACAAGAAATTCAGTTCGAGGCACACCAATAGAACGGGGATTACCATTACGGAACTTAAATATGATCTTGATTATAAGGTCAGTCCTTATTTTGGATTAAACCAACCCATGGAGCAGCTTTCGAAAGGTAGTGGAGAAAGTACAGTTCTTTCGGCGTATAGCAGTTCCGTAATCAACTTGAGCAATAACCTGACAACCAGTTTGGGAGTTACCGGACAATACTTACTTTAAACAAGAATTGGTCGATAGAACCGAGAGTCGCGCTCAAATGGGAAATAAATCCTGCACATTCTTTAGCGGTAGCTTACGGTTTGCACAGCCATAGGGAAAGGCTCGATTATTATTTTGTCGAACAGGTAATCAATGGTAAAAAGGAATCAAACCGATACCTGGATTTTTCTAAGGCACATCATTTCGGATTTACTTATGACTGGAATATCAACCAAAGTCTACATCTGAAAATAGAACCCTATTATCAATACCTGTTCCACATACCGGTGGAACAGAATTCTTCCTTTTCGATTATTAATTACGAAGAATTCTATTTAGACCGGATCCTGACAAGCACCGGAACAGCGAAAAACTATGGAATAGATATAACATTGGAGCAGTATATGAAAAATGGCTTCTACTATATGATTACAGGTTCATTATTCAAGTCGAAGTATAGGGGAGGAGATCGTATCTGGCGAAATACAAGACTGGACAAAAGTTATTTAGTGAACTTGCTCGCCGGAAAAGAATGGATGGTCGGCAGGCTCAAACAAAATGTATTAAGTATAAACGGACGCCTGTTTTTCAGGGAGGGGGACGCTACACTCCTGTGGATGAAGAAAAAAGCCAGGAAGAACGCGACATCGTTTTTGACGAAAGCAAGGCATATACCAAACGTTTCAATCCTTCCATTAATGGTGATGTCTCTATCAGCTTCCGGATCAATAAGAAAAGAGTGTCTCACAAGTTCTCTCTAAAGATACTGAATGTAGGTATGCGCACCGGAATGCATTTCTATGAATACAATGAAAGAACAAGCGTAGTAGAAGAAAAAGACGGGTCAGGATTGATTCCGAACATCAGCTACAAAATTTATTTCTAAAGCACTGAATAAGAAAAGGTTTGTTCACACAATAGACTGACACCCAACAGACAACTGCTTTCAGTAATTATGGTATAACAATCTGTAATCTATATACTAACGGGCTCTCTGAATACCTGTATATTTGCTGCGTGAAATAATTTAGTCATTAATTATATGCGTATCATATTCAAGAAATTCAGAACACGTATGATTGTAGGATGTATATTAGCTGTAATAGCGTTGCTGGCTGTGTCAGTCGTTGTTTTTATCAATCAACCCAGCTTCGGCAGAACTCCTCGCGGGGAACGGCTGGAGAGAGTCATGAAATCTCCTAATTATAGAGACGGAGGGTATGATACACATTATGCGGAAATAGGCAACCGCTTCCCCAATATCGACCTTGCAATCCTCGAAAACGGGCAATACGACAAAGAGTGGAGCTTAATTCACCTCATGCCCCAATATATGGCGCAGACAGCCAGAGACTTAAAAGCGAAGAGAGTCCTGACCGTACATCATTCTAAATATGCGTTAGCCAAACATCGTTGGGACGAGCCTTTGAAGAATGCAGAAGAGATGAAGAATAAAGATTACCTCAATGTATTGATTCCGGAGATCGGAGAGGTCGTGACATTAGAAAAATAGCTCTTCACCTAATACGGTTAAACGTTTCTTTTCTATTTATCAGTAAAATTGGTAAAACATTCTGTAATCTGTATAGTTGAAAAACAAATTTCACTGATTAAATTTGCAACGTTGAAATACAGATGGTTCAATCCTGACTGTTTTGGACATTTAGAGATAACTACTATAAATTGAAAATTAAAAAAGTTTATGCTACGTACTATCAGACTTTCAGCCGCCATTGTGTGCTTTACGCTTATTACCCTGCTTTTTCTCGACTTTACGGGTATATTGCACACATGGTTCGGATGGTTGGCGAAAATTCAATTTCTGCCGGCTTTATTAGCTTGAATATAGGTGTCGTATTGTTTTTAATTGTGCTTACATTCCTGTTCGGGCGTATCTATTGCTCCGTTATCTGTCCGTTGGGAGTGTTTCAGGACATCGTTTCGTGGATATCCGGTAAACAAAAGAAAAACCGGTTCCGCTATTCATCGGCAATGAAATGGTTGCGGTATGGCGTTTTAGGAATGTTCATTATCATGATGGTTGCAGGCTGAATTCTTTGGCTATCTTACTGGCTCCGTATAGTGCTTATGGACGGATAGCTTCCAGCCTTTTCGCGCCGGTATGGCAATGGGGAAACAACCTGTTGGCGTACTTTGCCGAACGAATGGATAGTTATGCTTTTTATGAGGTAGATGTATGGATGAAGAGCCTTTCAACACTGATTATTGCCGTTGTCACTCTCATTGTCCTTTTCATTCTGGCGTGGCGTAATGGACGAACGTATTGCAATACCATCTGTCCGGTGGGTACTGTATTGGGATTTATATCCAAATATGCGATATTCAAACCGGTGATTGATACTTCCAAATGTAATAGTTGCGGTTTATGTGCCCGTAATTGCAAAGCATCGTGTATCAATTCAAAAGCTCATGAAATTGATTATAGTCGTTGTGTGGCTTGTATGGATTGCATTGGAAAGTGTAAGCATGGAGCCATTAAATACACTCGACGGAAACCTAAAAACGAAACTGCTACAAGTGAAGATATGAAAGCAAAGGCTGTCACTACCGAACAGATTGATAATGCCCGCCGTAGCTTCCTTTCGGCATCAGCAATCTTTGCGACAACTTCTGTCCTGAAAGCACAGGAAAAGAAAGTGGACGGCGGGTTAGCCACTATTGAGGATAAGAAGATCCCGAACAGAGAAAATCCGATTTATCCTCCCGGCGCATTAAGCGCACGTAATTTCACTCAACATTGTACGGCCTGCCAATTATGTGTATCTGTTTGCCCCAACCAAGTGTTGCGTCCTTCAGACAATCTGATGACATTGATGCAACCGGAAATGTCGTATGAACGCGGATATTGTCGCCCTGAATGTACCAAATGTTCGGAGGTTTGTCCGGCAGGTGCTATTCATCTGACCAGTCTTGCCGAGAAATCGGCTATTCAGATCGGACATGCCGTATGGATTAAAGAGAACTGTGTGCCTTTGACGGATGGAATGGAGTGTGGCAACTGTGCCCGCCATTGCCCGACAGGTGCCATACAAATGGTGGCTTCCGATCCTGACAAAGCGGATTCTCTAAAATTCCGGTAGTGAATGTAGAAAATGCATTGGTTGCGGAGCGTGTGAAAACCTTTGTCCGTCCCGTCCTTTCAGCGCCATTTATGTGAGCGGACACCAGATGCACAGAATTATTTGATCTAAATCAGTATAAGATTATGGAAGAAAAAAATAAGAAAGATATAAATAGAAGAGATTTCATTAAGATTGTAGGTATCAGCGCAGCCACATCGACCGGGTTGCTATACGGATGCTCTTCAAAGGGGACTACTTCTTCAAGTAGCGCAACAGGAGAAGGAGAGGTGCCCACCGATAAAATGACTTACCGCACATCTCCAACCACCGGTGACCGTGTTTCACTTTTGGGATATGGTTGTATGCGTTGGCCGCTCAAATCTGCTCCCGATGGTAATGGTGAAGTTATCGACCAGGATGCCGTCAATGGATTGATAGATTATGCAATCGCTCACGGAGTAAACTATTTCGATACATCTCCGGCGTATGTACAAGGATTTTCCGAAAAGGCAACAGGTATTGCATTGAGTCGTCATCCCCGTGATAAATATTACATCGCTACCAAATTGTCTAATTTCTCTCCTGATACGTGGTCTCGCGAACCTCGCTCAAGATGTACACAATCGTTTGCGGAGCTACAAGTCGACTACATTATTATATGTTGCTCCACGGCATCGGCATGGGAGGAATGGAAGCCCTTAAAGGACGATACCTGGATAACGGAATACTTGATTTTCTGGTTAAAGAACGTGAAGCCGGACGTATCCGGAATCTCGGATTTTCTTACCATGGCGATATTGAAGTATATGATTATCTGCTCTCACGACACGATGAATTTAAATGGGATTTTGTACAGATACAACTCAATTATGTAGACTGGAAACATGCTAAAGAGACCAATACTCGAAATACGGATGCGGAATACCTCTATGGCGAACTGGCCAAACGGGGGATTCCTGCCATCATTATGGAACCACTTTTGGGAGGACGTCTATCCAAGTTGAACGATAATCTGGTGGCACGGCTCAAACAACGTCGTCCGGAAAGCAGTGTCGCTTCCTGGGCTTTCCGTTTTGCCGGTTCATTCCCGGATATTCTGACTGTATTAAGTGGTATGACTTACATGGAGCATCTGCAGGATAATCTCCGCACTTATTCTCCTTTGGAACCATTGACAGATGAAGAAAAAGAATTCCTCGAAGAAACGGCACAATTAATGCTGAAATATCCTACTATCCCTTGTAACGACTGCAAATACTGTATGCCATGTCCGTATGGCTGGATATACCTGCCGTATTGTTGCATTACAACCGTTGTGTCAATGAAGGTAATGTCGCCAGAAGCGGACAGGATGAAAATTATGCGAAAGCCCGACGCGCTTTTCTTGTCGGATATGACCGTAGCGTGCCCAAACTTCGTCAGGCAAGCCATTGCATCGGTTGTAATCAGTGTGTGGCTCATTGCCCGCAAAACATTGATATTCCGAAAGAACTGCACCGGATAGACCAGTTTGTAGAACAATTGAAACAAGGTACTTTATAAAAGAAACGATGGAAGAATTAATCAATCTATTACATACAGGAGGATATTCCTGTACCATTGCCAACGGAGGAAAAATCCGCACTTTCACTCAACGTGGCGTAGCGATCTCTATGATTTGCTAACACAGGAACCGGAGTTTCTTAAAGGAGCTTTGGTTGCCGACAAAGTGGTTGGCAAGGGAGCTGCCGCCCTGATGATTCTGGGTGGTATAGAAGAATTATATACGGATATTATCAGTACCAAGGCTTTGGAGCTATTCCGGAAATCAGATGTGAAAGTCGATTTTGCGCAGGAAGTTGCTTTTATCTGGAACCGCGACCGTACAGGAGGATGTCCAGTAGAAACCATGTGTAGCGAAGTGGAATCAGCAGAAGAAATATTACCGCTGATCCGCGTTTCCTGGAAAAATTAGAAGTAGAAAGTAAGAAAGAGATAACTGAAACACGAAATAAAGTATGAGAAGAAATACAGCTTGTTTATTCCTGTTCGGTATTTTGCTTTCCTCTCGGGAATGGCACAAACTAAAAGAGACAGTACACAGGCCGGAAGAAATTATATGATCGATGAAGTTGTAGTCACCGGGACACGTAATGAGACAGATGTACGTCATCTTCCGATGACTATTTCCGTAGTCAGTAGGCAACAGATTGAGAAAAGATATGAACCTTCTCTGTTACCGTTATTGACGGAGCAGGTGCCGGGATTATTCACTACCAGTCGTGGCGTCATGGGATATGGTGTATCCGGCGGAGCTGCGGGAGGTATGAGCTGCGCGGTATCGGTGGTAGTCCGACAGCGGGATTATTGGTATTGATTGACGGGCATCCGCAGTACATGGGGTTGATGGGACATCCGATAGCGGATGCTTATCAATCGATGATGGCAGAAAAAGTAGAAGTGTTACGAGGCCCCGCATCCGTGCTTTATGGTTCGAATGCAATGGGTGGAGTGATTAATATTGTCACCCGCAAGCAACAGGAAGATGGAGTAAATACGAATATGCAAGTGGGCTATGGTTCATACAACACATTACAGACTGAATTTTCAAACCGTGTCAAAAAGGGACGTTTCAGTAGTGTCGTAACCGGCTCTTATAATCGTACGGACGGACATCGCCCTGATATGAAATTCGAGCAATACGGTGGATATGCAAAGTTAGGCTATGACATCAACTCTTTCTGGAAGGTGTGGGGAGATGTAAACGTAACTCATTTTAATGCTTCCAATCCGGGAACTATTCAAGTACCATTGATCGACAACGATTCCCGTATCACTCGCGGAATGACATCATTTGCTTTAGAGAATCATTACGAGAAGACTTCGGGTGCTTTGAGCTTTTCTATAACTGGGGACGGCATAAAATCAATGATGGTTATCAGATAGGAAAGAACCGCAAAAGTCACATTTCAACTCCAAAGATAAGATGCTGGGTGTGTCATGGTATCAAAGTGCCACTCTCTTTACCGGCAACCGTTTGACCGTAGGACTGGATTATCAGCACTTCGGAGGTGAATCGTGGAACAAGGTTGTAGCTACAGGTGAACATACTCCGGGAGTAGACAAGCAAATGGATGAGTTTGCCGGATACGTTGATTTCCGTCAGGATATCAATAGCTGGTTCTCATTGGATGCAGGTATTCGTGTAGACCATCATTCGCATGTAGGTACTGAATGGATTCCACAAGGTGGGTTGGCCTTTCATTTGCCGAAGCATGGAGAACTTAAAGCAATGGTTAGCAAAGGCTACCGCAATCCGACGATTCGTGAAATGTATATGTTTCCTCCTGCCAACCCGGAACTAAAACCGGAGAAACTGATAAGTTACGAACTTTCATACTCACAACGTCTGTTGGAGGCGCGTTATCCTACGGAGCCAACCTTTATTATATCAATGGGGATAATGTGATTATGTCGAACGGTTTGGTTCCTCCATTGAATATCAATTCCGGCGAAATAGACAACTGGGGGTTGGAAACCAACATTGGTTATCGCATGAATTCACATTGGAATGTCAATGCCAATTATAGCTGGCTTCACATGGAAAATCCTGTTCTTGCCGCTCCCGAGCATAAATTGTATGCAGGAGTAGATTATACTTCCGGACGTTGGAGTGTATCAACAGGTATACAATATGTAAAGGGGCTTTATACCTCTGTAATACTAAACAACGAACAACAAGATAGTTTTGTCTTATGGAACCTTCGGGGAAATTATCGTCTCTGTCGTTTCGCTAATCTCTTTGTGAAAGGAGAAACCTGTTGGCTCAACGTTATGAAATAAATGCAGGTTATCCCATGCCGAAAGCTACGTTTATGGGTGGTATTAATTTGAACTTTTAAATATCCCACTTTTCCAAAATCAGAACAATAAGTCTTGAAAAAGAAAGTTCTCCTCTGCTAAAGATATTCATAGCAGGGGAGAACATATTATAATAATAGGACTTATTCATCTATTTTTCTATTTATCAATCTTCGTCGTCATCTTCCATATCAGCAGCAGTGGGATTACCTCCTCCTTTAGCATACCTGCTCGGACTCATCTTATAGTATTTTTTGAATACTTCCCGGAAATATTTAGTTTCAGAGAATCCAACCATGTCTGAAATCTCATTAATGGCATATTCACCCTCTTTCAATAACTCGGTAGCACGTTTCAAACGCATCACCCGAATAAACTCTGTCGGAGACTGTCCCGTCAATGCTTTCAATTTACAATAGAAACTGGTACGGCTCATGCCACTTGATTCACAGAGCACATTAACAGAAAATTCAGGGTTGTTTATATTCTCATCCACGATTTTCTTTACATTTGATATAAACTTCCAATCGAGGCTGTTAGTACCGTTTGCAGATGGAACCATTGATTTCGCTTCTATATCCAGATTGGCATATCTCATGCGCAACAGTTCCGGTTTGCCAACAGATTAGCGATATTCGCCCGTAATATTTTCACACTGAAAGGTTTGATGAGATATTCGTCCGCACCAATCGACAGTCCATCCAGAATATTGTTTTCTTCTCCCAAAGCAGTGAGCAACAACACAGGAATATGTGAAATCTCAATATCACTTTTGATAGCAACACACAATTCATCTCCCGCATCTCCGGCATCATGATATCAGAAAGAACCAGTTCCGGCCAATATTCTTTGATAATAATCAACGCTTCCTTTCCGTTAGCGCAAGCTTGTACATTATATATAGAAGATAATGAACTGACCAGATAGGAGCGTAGCTCATCATTATCTTCCACAACAAGAATCCGTCGTAAATTTGGATTATCTATCGTAGCGGTTGTCTTTGCTGGTACATTCGGAGCGGGCAGTACAGGAGCCAACGCCTCAAATTTAGAAGGTGCTTCGTCACTGATATTTTGAGAAGTCTTATTCTTTTTCGGAAAAACAATTTTGATTGTCGTACCTTGATGTTCAACACTATCTACACTAATTTTACCTCCATGAAGGCTGACCAGTTTTCCTACCAGCATTAATCCGATACCACTACCCGTCACTTTAGAGTTAATAGCATTGCTGGCACGGAAATGAAGCTTGAACAACTTACTTTGTTCACTGGCAGGAATACCTATACCTGTATCCTTGATTATCACTTTCCATGAATCATTCGTATCGGATACGGAAATGCTGACCTTGCCATTTTCCGGAGTATATTTTAGCGAGTTTGATATTATATTCTTCAAAATAGAATCCATCTTCTCCTTATCAAACGATACATTCATATAGCTGAAAGTACTCTCTATGTATATTCAATGCGCCTGATGGCTGCATAAGAAGAAAATGTATCATATATCTCATTCATATAGGTATTCAACTCATACTCGGAAACACTCATTTTAGAGGAATATACATCCGTTCGTTCAAAATTAATCAGATTGCTGACCAGTCGTAAAAGTACTTCTACATTCCTCAATGCAATGTTCGTACGAGTGATTCCATTGTCGGTAAGCGTCTCTTCTTCCAACAATTCCTCCAAAGGTGCTTTTATCAAAGTTAATGGAGTACGTATATCATGCGCCGTATTAATGAAGAACTGCGTTTTTTCATCAGATATATTCTTTTGCTTTCTTAGATTTATCACCCGCAGAACGAAATAAGATCCTCCGATTACCAACAGGATATAACACAGGATAGCCCACCAACTCGACCAAAAAGGCTGTGTGATGATAACTTCATAGTACGTTCCTGAAAAACAATGTCATGTTCTTCTCTGGATACTGCACGCACATGAAGGGTATATTTACCCGGAGGCAAATTGGTGAAACGAATCAAATTATTTGCTCCCGGTTGAGTCCATTTTTCATAAAACCCTTCTAATTTCCATGAGTATAGTGCACTTCCGGGAGAATCATAATTGATTGTAGAAACTTCAAATGAAAACGTATTCTCATCATATGCCAGCTCTAATACATCTGTCTCATCAATACTCTTCTGTAAAGGGGAACCCTTGACACCCGGATAAACAGGTTGATAAGAAAGATGGAAGTCGCTGAATATCAATCTGGAGAACTTATAATCCGGAAATTTCACATTCACCGGAAGTTCAATTGCTCCATCCGTACTACCGAATACAAAGTTTTTATTTTTACGCACCGTTCCTGCTGCTGCATTAAAATATGAAGGTAGCAATCCTTCTCCTTTGGTCCAATTACGAAATATCTTTTCTTTAGTATGAAAACAGGTTATTCCATTCTCCGTACTCATCATTATACGTCCATCTACTTCCGGCAATATTGTAAATATTCTGTTTGAAACTAATGCAGAGTTATCAGAAAAGTAATGCTCGAAAGTTTTATCTTGAGGATGATAGATAAATACTCCCATACCATTTGTCCCGATATATAACCAACCCATTATCTGCCTGATAAAGCGTATTGATATAAGTAATCCCTACCTCCATTTCAATATACTGATATTCACCAGTATTTCGATTTAATAAATACAATCCGATAGCAGTCCCAATCCACATATTATCTTTGTCTTTTTCAACAATGGACGTAATGGAATTCAATCCTGAATATAGACGTGTAGTGTTAGTCTCCAGATCAAAACATTTTAGATTATAATATCCTCCCGACCAGATATACCCTCTTGAATCTTTAACTATATCACGAATATATTTATCCGGACGCATATTGACGTGAGAAAGCAGGTAAGGAGAGAAGTATTCA
>ENA-OQJH01000713-OQJH01000713.1-human-gut-metagenome-genome-assembly--contig:-NODE-713-length-16754-cov-1.845492_pt1 | contig 16754 bp, 21 predicted proteins | sample MGYA00242597_ERZ504763 | MGnify/ENA primary metagenome ERZ504763 (study PRJEB26092, sample SAMD00036359) | human gut metagenome | host: Homo sapiens | study: EMG produced TPA metagenomics assembly of... | reverse complement strand
AAATAAGTCGACTTAATAATTCTTATAATAATAAAGTAGTGTTTATGAAAAGAAATTAATGCTGTTATTGGCCTGCTTGCTGGCAAGCATAGGTCTAGTGATTGCCCAAACACCTAAAAAGGTGACAGGTGTCGTCATTTCTGAAGAAGATGATCAGCCTGTTGTGGGAGCATCCGTATTAGTGAAAGGTACAACGATGGGAACAGTCACCGATATCGATGGTAAGTTTACCATAAACGATGTACCAAGTTCTGCTAGAACTTTGAAGATTAGCTATATCGGATTGAAAACTCAGGAGGTCCCTATAAAAGCAGGAACGATAAGAATTCTGATGAAACCAGATGCAGAAGTTCTGGAGGAAGTAGTGGTAACCGGCATGCAAAAAATGGACAAACGCCTTTTACTGGTGCAACTCAACAATTAACAGCTGATAATGTAAAATTGGATGGTCTCCCTGATATTAGCCGTGGACTTGAAGGCCGTGCTGCGGGTGTGTCAGTCCAGAACGTATCCGGTACGTTTGGTACTGCTCCTAAAATTCGTGTACGTGGTGCTACTTCCATTTATGGTAGCTCCAAACCATTATGGGTGGTGGATGGAGTTATTATGGAAGATGCTATTGATGTGGGACCTGATGATTTATCTTCAGGTGATGCTGAAACTCTGATTAGTTCGGCTATTGCTGGTTTAAATTCCGATGATATTGAGAGCTTTCAGATTTTGAAAGACGGTTCAGCAACCTCAATCTATGGTGCACGTGCAATGGCAGGTGTAATCGTTGTTACTACAAAGAAAGGTAAAGCCGGAGTCAGCAAAATTAATTATACGGGTGAGTTTACTACGCGTATGGTGCCCTCATACAAAGAGTTCAATATTATGAATTCTCAGGAGCAAATGGGAATATATAAAGAATTGGAGCAAAAAGGTTGGTTGAATAGTGCTGATTTATTTCGTGCAAAGAATTCAGGTGTGTACGGACGTATGTATAAACTGATCGACCAGTTTAATGAAACGAATGGTCAATTTGGGCTGATGAATACTTTAGAAGCACGTAATGCTTATTTGACCGAAGCCGAAATGCGTAATACCGACTGGTTTGATGTATTATTCTCAAATAATATTTCACAGAATCACTCTGTAAGTATTACTTCAGGTTCTGATAAATCATCTTTTTATGCGTCATTGAGTGCCATGCTTGATCCGGGATGGTATAAGCAGAGTGAAGTGAAACGTTATACAGCCAATTTGAATACGACTTATAATATCTTAAAGAACCTAAGCATAAATTTGATATCAAGTGCTTCTTACCGTAAACAGAATGCACCAGGTACCATGAACTCATCATTGGACGTTGCGGCAGGTCAGGTTACACGTGATTTTGATATCAACCCCTATTCATACGCACTGAATACTTCGCGTACATTAGACCCTAATACAGATTATGTGGCTAATTATGCTCCATTTAATATTCTCCGTGAATTGGACAATAATTTTATTGAGTTGAATGTTGTTGATGTAAGTTCCAGGGGGAGTTGAAATGGAAGGTGTTGCAGGGCCTGGAAGTCAGTGCGCTGGGTGCTGTGCGTTATCAATCATCATCACAAGAACATAATATAATGGATGATTCTAATCAAGCAATTGCTTATCGTACGGGATTGGACGATGCTACTATTCGTGATGAAAACGACTGGTTGTATAAGAATCCAGATAACCCATATGCATTACCTATTTCGATTCTTCCTGAAGGAGGTATTTATCAGCGTCAAGATCGTAAGATGTTGGGACTGGATTTCCGTGGTACTGTATCCTGGAATCATCTATTTGCAGAAAAGCATATAACTAATCTTTTTGCAGGAATGGAAGTAAATGATCTTCAACGCTCTAACTCTTCATTCCAAGGATGGGGTATGCAATATTCTATGGGTGAGATTCCATCATATGTTTATCAGTATTTTAAGAAAGGTATTGAGACTGGAGAAAAGTATTATTCTATGGGGCATACTAGATATCGGAGTGTAGCTACATTTGCAAATGCTACTTATTCGTATGACGGACGTTATACGCTGAATGGTACTTTCCGCTATGAAGGAACTAATAGAATGGGGCGTAGCCGTTCTGCTCGTTGGCTGCCAACGTGGAATCTTTCTGCAGCGTGGAATGTTCATGAAGAGAAATTCTTCCAATCACTTCAACCAACGCTTTCAAATTTGACATTTAAGGCATCTTACTCATTGACAGCTGATCGTGGTCCGGCTGATGTAACAAATTCACAAGCTATTATTAAGAGTTATTCACCTTATCGTCCTTTCACTGATATTCAAGAAACGGGTCTTCATATAGTGGATTTGGAAAATAGTGAATTAACGTATGAAAAGAAGCATGAATTGAATATAGGAGTGGATGTAGGTTTTATTAATAATCGCATTAATCTTTCAGCTGACTGGTACACGCGCAATAACTATGACCTGATTGGGTTGATTCCAACACAAGGAGTGGGAGGTACTATTTATAAATATGCCAATGTAGCTACAATGAAGTCACATGGTATTGAATTTACCCTTTCAACCAGCAATATTAAAACGAAAGACTTCTCATGGAATTCTGATTTTATTTTTTCTCATGCTAAGAATGAAGTTACTGATTTGCGAGGACGTACTCGTATGATGGAACTTGTTTCGGGAAATGGATTTGCACGTGAAGGATATCCTGTGCGCGGGCTTTTCTCCATTCCTTTTGCAGGTTTGGATGAAAAAGGTATTCCTATGTTCGATATCAATGGAAATATAACATCGACTGATATTAATTTCCAGGAACGTGAGAAGTTAGATTATTTGAAATATGAAGGTCCGACAGATCCTACAATAACTGGTAGTTTCGGTAACGTTTTTGCATATAAAGGGTTTAAACTCAATGTATTCATGACTTATTCATTTGGTAATGTTGTTCGTTTGAATCCATATTTTAATTATAAATATTCCGATTTGAGTGCTATGCCTCGTGAATTCAAGAATCGTTGGACGCTTTCTGGGGATGAGGCAAAGACTAATATTCCTGCAATCTTGAGTAATCCGCAATATGAAGCAAACCGAACATTGTATAAAGCTTACAATGCTTACAATTATTCTACAGAGCGAATTGCAAAAGGTGATTTTATCCGTATGAAAGAAATCTCACTTTCTTATGAGTTTCCTAAGAGCTGGATTTCTGCTGCGAAGATTTCCAATCTTTCTTTGAAGTTACAGGCAACTAATTTATTCCTTATTTATGCAGATAAGAAATTGAATGGTCAAGATCCTGAATTCTTTAATACTGGTGGTGTAGCTTCACCGGTGCCACGTCAGTTTACATTAACTCTGCGTTTAGGATTGTAAGAGAATGATTTTAATAATAAAAAAAAGATTAAAGATGAGACGAAATCAATTATATATTCCATTGTTCATCGCAACGCTTGCTATTGTCGGTAGCTCTTGTAATGATTTTCTTGACGAATTACCAGATAACCGGACGGAGCTGAATTCTGAGCAAAAAATAGCTAAAATGCTTGTTTCTGCTTATCCGGAAGGATCTGCGAATGAACTGTTTGAACTTTATAGTGATAATACCGACGATAACAGTGCCAGATATTCTTATTATAAGTTATCTGAGGAAGAGTGCTATAACTGGAAAGATACCCAGGAAGAATATCAGGATACGCCTACAAATCTTTGGGAAACCCATTATATAGCTATTGCTTCTGCTAACATGGCTTTGGAAGAGATTGAGAAACGGGGAAATCCGGAATCGTTGATGCCGCAGCGAGGAGAGGCTCTTGTTTGTCGGGCGTACAATTCATTTTGTATTAGCAAATATTTTTTGTAATGCTTATAATACTCATGCATCACAGGAATTAGGTATTCCTTATATGACTAAAGTTGAAACAACTGTGCAACCACAATACGGGCGGGGTACTTTGCAGGAGACTTATGAGAAGATTGAGAAGGACTTATTAGATGGTATGGCTCTTATTTCCGATGATAGTTATTCTGTGCCGAAATATCATTTCACAAGGAAAGCTGCATATGCTTTTGCTGCACGTTTCTATCTTTATTATATGAAGCCTGACTTTTCTAATTGTGATGAGGTGATAAAATATGCAGATCGTGTGTTGGGAAGTGATCCTGCTGCCGAATTACGGGATTGGGAAGCGTTGGGAAAACTCTCTGCTAATGATAATGTACAGCCCGACGCATATATTGCTTCTACAAGTAAGGCTAACTTGTTGATAGGTAGTACCGTATCTAACTGGGGTATTATTCTGAGTAATTACATGACAGGAAAACGTTATCTACATAATAAGTTAATTGCTTCTTACGAAACATCACGTTCTTCCGGATTATGGGGTATCCCTGACCGCATGTATATGCAGCCTTTTACAACATCGGGCTATGAATGCAGTATGTTGAGAAAGGGCGGTTATTATGCTGGTGACTACCTGTATTATATGCCTGTGATTTTCTCTACAGACGAGACTTTGCTTTGCAGGGCTGAGGCTTATACGCTGAAAAAGAACTATCCAATGGCTGCTGCAGATCTTACTACATGGGAGAAAGCATATACTTCTAATAAGCAAACTTTAACTCCGGGGATGATAAATGAGTATTATGATAAGATGGATTATTACAATCCGACACAAAATCCGACTCCCAAGAAAAAGCTTCAGCCTGATTTTACTATTGAATCAGGTATACAGGAGAACTTTATTCACTGCATTCTGCATATGAGACGTATTGCTACTTTGCACGAAGTCTGCGCTGGCCGGATATTAAACGTTATGGAATTGTTATCTATCGCCGTTCTATTGCTAATAACAATATAGTCGTAACAGATGAAATGCCGGTAAATGACGCAAGACGTGCTATGCAAATTCCTAAGAGTGTAGTTCTGGCAGGAATGCAACCCAATCCACGTACTGAAAATTAAAAGGAGGAAATAATATGAAGAAATATTATATTTATATACTAACGGCTGTTTTGCCCATTCTTTGGGGAGCCTGTAATAATGGCGATGATATTGACACCAAGCATAGTATTTTTTCAACAGAGCCAATGGAACATAATGGTTTTGATGAATGGTTGCTTGCTAATTATACATATCCGTATAACGTTGATTTCAAGTATCGTATGCAAGATATTGAAAGTGATCACAAATATAATCTGGTACCGGCGGATTACGATAAATCGGTTGCTTTGGCCAAGATTATCAAGCATGTATGGATGGAGGCATATACTGAACTTGCCGGACCGGCTTTTCTTCGGTCTTATGTGCCAAAAACTTTTCACTTGATAGGTTCTCCGGCTTATGATAGCAGTGGTACGAAGGTGTTGGGTACTGCCGAGGGAGGAAAGAAGATAACATTGTACGAAGTGAACAGTCTGGACTTTGAGAATGTCGATATCGAAGTTTTGAATGAGTATTACTTTAAGACGATGCACCATGAATTTGCACATATCCTGCATCAGAAGCGTAATTATGACCCATCGTTTGATCGCATTACCGAAGGAAAATATGTTGGTTCCGACTGGTATTTCTATGTTGCTGAAAATGGAAATTCATATTTGCGAGAGGATGCGGATGCATGGCCGGAAGGATTTGTGACGGCATATGCGATGAGTGAGGCAAGAGAAGATTTTGTAGAGAATATCGCCATGTATGTTACTCACGATCAGGCTTACTGGGATAATATGCTGAAGGTTGCCGGAACTGCCGGAGCGGCTATTATTAATCAGAAGTTTACTATTGTATACAATTATATGCTTGAAACTTGGGGTATTAATTTAGATGATTTGCGTGAGATTGTGTTAAGGCGTCAGCAAGAAATTCCGGAGCTGGATTTAAGTACTATTGAATAAAACAGGAAGATTATGAAAAGAATATAATGATTTATTTGTTGATGGCTCTTGTATGCTTTGGTTTGCAATCCTGTCTTTCCAGGAAGAGGATTATTTTGATGATTCTTCAGCGAACCGTGCAACAGAGGAAGTGAAGCAATATAGTGAGCTATTAGAATCGGCATCTAATGGTTGGAGAATGGAATATTACATAGGTCAGGACTATGCTTTGGGAGGCATAACTCTTCTGTGCAAGTTTGATGGTCAGCGAGTTACAATGGCATCTCAAGGATACGAAGGCGATGAGACTATTTCCTCTCTTTATAAGGTTGTATCGGAGGAAGCTACTATGCTTACATTCGACACTTATAATGCTTTTATTCATGCATATGCCAAGCCACAAGGCGGAGGTTCCAACCCCAATGCCAACCTGCAAGGAGATTACGAGTTTATTATAAAGGAAGCTTCAGCCGAGAAAATTGTAATGCAGGGCAAAAAGTATGGAAATACGATAGTAATGTATGCGCTTCCGGATGATTTGAACTGGGAGGCATATATAAACTCTGTGAATGATGTAGAAGAGAATGCTTTCTTTATACAATATCAGTTGTTGGTTGATGGAAATTTAGTTGGTATGACGCAGCGAAGTAATTATACTTTTGTTATAGCCTATAATGATGGTGGTAACATTGTACAAGAGCAATCTCCTTTCCTTTTTACAACCGATGGCTTTCGTTTCCGGGAACCAGTTTCACTGGCAGGAGTAACTGTGCAAAATTTTGTGTGGGACCTTCCTCCGAGCTTTTTTACTTGTACTGACGAGGGGGCAACTAACGTTAAAATGAAAGGAATTTATCCGGAGGGATATATTAAATATAATGATTATCTAGGTAATTATACTCTTACCTGCAAGATGTATAAAGATAATAATTTGACAGACGAAGAATTACCAATATCTATTATGGAGGATGTAGAAAATAAGAGTTATATTCTCAGGGGACTAATTGGTGATATAGTGCTCGATTATGATAGAGGTGAAGGAATTATGTCCTTTAAGAACTCAAAAGGTAGGTTATATATCAGGATATTATTTGGGATGTACTACATATTGTTATGCCATGGGATTTATCCTACATATATTAGTTATCAGGCAGGTCTGATGTTTGGTTTTGTGGCAAATGTACAACAGTTCTTCGTTGGTATTATCATTGAGGATGATGGGGTATTCGAAGCAGTAGGTGGTGCAAAAGCTGATTATATGGCCTTCGACCGCTATTCGGCACCTGATTATAGTCAAGTTCATATGTTCAAGGGGTGGAACGTATGTATGGAGAGATGGTCTTTATGAAAGTTGAGGAATAAATAAAAAACTAGATTATGAAAAATATACTGAATTTATACTTAATAATATTCTGCTTATTTTTTGTTGCAGGATGTTCTTCAGATGACGATGCTGCCACTGTAAAATTGACAATTATAAAATCAGATTTGGATATGAAAGCTAGTGGTGGCACTGGAACTGTCGAATTTGCAGCAACTGGAACTGTCACGGCTACGGTGAATGCCGATTGGTGTCAGGTAATCGAAGTTGCAGATCATAAAGTTTCCATTTCTGTAGATGCTAATACAGGTTATCCGGGGCGTAGCGCACAAATCGTTTTAACTGATGGTGTGAGTACGCAGCAAGCAACCATACTGCAGGAAGGAGCTATTTGGAAATATAATAGAGATGCTACCTATTTCACATTGACAGATGCTGCAGAGGAGGTCCCTGTTGAAATGTCGAGTAATTTGCCTATTCAGGTATCTATTCCAGCAGATGCTTCTCAATGGTTATCCTATGAAATGACGAGTGATGGATTTAAGTTTATTGCAAAAGAGAATCTCACTGGTAAAATTCGTTCGGCCATTGTAAAAGTGACTACTGGCATTCGTGAAATTGAATATGCTTTATTGCAGTACGATATTGATGACTTATTGGGACAATGGACAGGTGTTGTGAAAGTCGTTGCTACAGCATTTGGTATTAATCAAGTTCTTTCATTAGAGGAAAATACTCAAATTGTTAAAAATCCGGGTGGTAATGGCTATATATTCCAGCTACCAATGACAAGACTGTTGGGAGCAACGATTGTTTTAGCGGTCACCTATCAAGATGGAGCTTTAGTTATAACCACTCCACAGCAGCAAATTATGCTTTGTCTGATGGGCAAGGAGGAGTGATGTACGGCTCAATAATAACTAAAACTGATGATTGGTTTGTATTTACAGGGAAAAATTATTCTTTCTCCTGTATTAATGAATGATGGGCAGGTTGCGTTAGCTTATATTACAGATGCATATATGTCAATGGGATTATTTAAGGGAAGAGTTCCGTCTACTGCAAATTATGCAGGACTTTCTATTGATTTTCCTGCTATTTTGATGCAATATGCTGAATAATATTTTGCATGAAATACTATTTTTATATAGTGGTTTAACTGTTTGTTATGAGAAGAACTTGCATTAATTGATCCTAAGAGCTATTATCGTAAGGTAGTAGCTCTTAATATTTAAATATTTATTTAATAATCTTTATTATACGCATCAATCCACTATACTTAGCCCTTTTCACTGCGCTACCTTTGAAAATGGTTTTATATTGCTCTTCACTCAGCGAATGCCAATCATCCTTCTTCATACTTAGCAAAGAAGGAGACGGTTGAAATTCGGCTGTCCGGCAAGGAGTGGCAAAGCGATTCCAAGGGCAAGCTTTCAGACATTCGTCACAGCCATATATTTTATTACCCATTTTTTTCCTGTATTGAGCGAAAGTTCCCCACGATACTCAATGGTAAGATAAGAAAGACATCTCTCGGAATTGAGGCCTGAAAGGGGCTTCCAGCGCTTTTGTCGGGCAGGCATCCAGGCAACGTGTACACGAACCGCATTGATTTCGTTGTGGAGAGTCATAATTGTCAGCTTCCCTATCAAGAATAATTTCCCCTAAGAAGAAGCAGGAGCCGGCGTGAGGAATGATGAGATGTGTATTCTTTCCTATCCATCCCAAGCCGGTACGCCATGCCCAATAACGTTCGAGTATGGGAGCGGTATCACAGAATATGCGGCCTTGAAGCGGAGAAGCGGAGGTTTGGGATACTGGGGCTTGGGGTGCTGAGGCGTAGTTTTCAGTATATGTGCCGATATTGTTTGTCGAGGCGATAGTACTGTCTGTTTCTTCGGAGAATGAAACTTCTTTTTCTATAAACTCAAAAAGTTCCTTCAATTTCCCCTTCATCACATCGTGATAATCTTTCCCGTAGGCATACCATGCAATCTGATACTCACCTTCGGGAAGTTTTTTGCCGGATAATAGTTTAGCGCAACGCTGATCACCGTACGTGCCCCTTCCACCAACAAGCGCGGATCGAGCCGTTTATCCTCATAATTCTGCATATACGCCATCTCTGCCTGGCAACCGTCCGCCAGCCATTGACGGAAGGCGGTAGCCACAGTTTCATCCACAGCTTCGGCAGGCGCCAGTCCGCAGGCGGAAAAGCGAGGCGTAGTCTTCGGCTTAATTCGGTCTGAGGAGAGGAGCTTTTTCATAATGGATATGGATGAAAACCTTATCGGTAATTAGAAAACTTGCTGTCGGCAGGTAAAATGTTTCTTTGCCGGCAGTAGAATACCTTGAACACATAGCCTTCCGCTTCAGAAACTCGATGGCACGGGGGAGAGCATATTGCAGATTCCCGTTGTTCCACGATTTCAGAGAGTCGTGGAAGGTGATGATGGAACCGTTGCGTACGTAGCGTTTTACGTTGTTCAGTACCTGTTCCGGGCGCATTCGCTTACTGTAATCGCGGGTTACGAGATCCCACATGATGATACGGTAATGGTGGCGAAGGGTGTAATATTGCCGGAATCCCATGTGCCCATGTGGCGGGCGGAACAAGTCCGAGTGGATAATTTCGTCTACCCGTCTGGTGTGCAGATAATCCGGATTGGAATATTCAAAGCCGCGGATGTGGTTGAAGTATGGTTGCCGATGCGGTGTCCGTGTTCTACCACCATCCGGTATTCGTCCGGGTGTTTGCGGATATTGTCGCCTACCATGAAGAAGGTAGCTTTAATATCGTGTTTCTTCAGTAGCTCCAGTACCAAGGGGTAACTTCCGGGATAGGGCCGTCGTCAAAAGTCAGGTAGACTGCCCGTTCGTTTGGGTCCATCCGGAAGATGGCTTGTGGATACAGCGCTCGGAAGAACCAAGGTGGTTGTTCTATAAACATAAGAGTCTTTATTAATAAGTAACAGGTAATAAGTAATAAGTAATAACCGTGCGGCTTATGGCGCAGCTTATTACTTATTACTTAATACTTATTACTTAGTTTTTATTTCCCTTTCATTCTCGCAACGTACTCATTGTATAGCTGGTCGAGTTGTTCCGAGTAATGTTTAGCCAATTCTTCTGATTTGTATTTCTCCATCAGGCGTACTTCTGCGTCAAGCAGTCCTGCGTTGTACATGAAGTTTTCGCTGGCGATGGAAAGTTGGTAATCAGTCAGGCTGAGATACCAGATCATGTATTCGAGAGACTTGTTGGCAAGTTCGTCGATGATCTTGTTCGCTTTTTCGTTTTGTCCCAGCTGGTAGTAGGCTTCCGCCATTTGGAAGGCGCCGTTTGCCCAGTCATACGGTACGTTGTATGACGGATCATCTTCTCGGCGTAGTCGAGTGCGGCGAGTGCCTTGTCTTTTTTGCCTTCTTTGATGAGCTGTCCTACGAGCTGTGTGAAGATGCGCCGGTGTGTGTAGCACATACGCATTACGTTTTCGTCGATGTAGATGCCCGGTTTCTCGATGCCGCCGAACTTGAACTTGTTCATCAGGTTGTCGTACATCTTTTCGCTGTCGATCTTGCTGTTCAGCTTGTCCGTATCGAACGGAGTGAAGCGGTATGCCAGACCTTCCTGCGTGAAGTGGTTGTCCATGCCGAGGTGGTTTTCACTGCCTACGGTGATAGCCATGTAGATGGGACGTTCCCAGTTGGCGTTGGCAAGCATTTCGAGCATCATCAGTTCGCTCTTGTAGAGGGCGCGTTTCGGGTTGCCGTTGGCGTCTCTCAGCAAGATGGTCATGTATTCGGGGATGGAGTCGCCCAGCGCTTCCGGTATTTTCATGCCGGAACGGCGGACAGCTTCCTTGTCGATCTTCATTACGATGCTGTCGGTAGGGATGACGCGCAGCCCTTCCTTATCCGAACGAACCCAGTATTGAGGATATTCTTCAGTTCATACGGGTTTTCTCCGAACTGTTCTTCAGTTCGTTCATCGCTTCCGGATTTCCGTTTTCGAGCGCGCTGTCTGCCTGTGCATACATCTGGTCGATATTCTTCTTTACTTCCGGACGGATGGGGATGTATTCGTTCTGGCCTTCGACGTATTCCACACGGTCCCAAGTGATCGGGAGTGACGGAGAGTCGTAGGCGGGACGTTTCATCTGGTCGATGTACCAGTCGGTTTGCAGGTAACTGAGGTTACAGGTACGTGCATCTGTACGGAAACCTTCTGTCTCCTGATTGTACCACAACGGGAAAGTATCGTTGTCACCATTGGTGAAGATGATCGGATTTCCTTCTTCCTGCAAGGTCATCAGATAGTTCTGACCGAAGTCACGGGCAACAAAGCGTCCGCTACGGTCGTGGTCGTCCCATGTCTGTCCGGCCATTTGGATGGGGACAAGCAGACAGAGTACTGATGCGAGAGCGGCAGCCGGAACTTCTTTCATCTTGCAGTAATCGCGTAACATACGGATGATACCTGCGACTCCCATACCTACCCAGATGGCGAAGGCGTAGAACGAACCGGCATACGCATAGTCACGTTCACGCGGCTGCGCAGGTGTCTGGTTGAGGTAGAGCACGATGGCGATACCTGTCATAAAGAACAGGAAGAACACCACCCAGAATTGCTGGATACCCCGCTGGCTGTGGTATGCTTGCCAGAAGAGTCCGATCAGCCGAGCAGCAGCGGCAGGCAGTAGAATACGTTGTGTCCTTTGTTGTTTTTGAGGTCCTGCGGAAGCAATTCCTGGTTGCCCACCAGCAGATTGTCGATAAACGGGATTCCGGTGATCCAGTTACCGTGTTCTATTTCTCCGCTGCTCTGAATGTCGTTCTGCCGTCCGGCAAAGTTCCACATAAAGTAGCGCCAGTACATGAAGTTGAGCTGGTAGGAGAAGAAGAACTTGATGTTTTCCCATTGGTTCGGTACGTTCACCATCACCATTTCGCCGCATTGGTCGTATGGGACGTCATGTCCTTGATGTCTACCCACTGCTTGTAGAGTGAGGAGTGCGCGGAGCTGTACATACGGGGGAAAAGCATATTTTGCGCGTATTCGTATTCGATACGTCCCGGCAGTTCGATGTATGAGTCTTTTTCGTCCGGTGAGGTTTTTTCTTTGCGGACGTATTTACTTCCCGTCTGTGACTGGCGGGGGACGCAGTATCCGTCTTTCACGTCGAGTGCCACTTCGAGGAGAAAGCAGGACCGTAGAAGAGAGGACGGGTTCCGTATTGTTCACGGCCGAGGTATTCGCCCAGCGTGAAGATATCTTCCGGAGAGTTCTGGTCCATCGGTGTGTTGGCGGTAGAACGGATCACGATCAGTGCATAAGAGGAATAACCGATCACGATCATCATGGTGCACAGCAATGCCGTATTCATGGTACGGGCGGAGATGCGCCATTTCTCTTTGATCTTTTCCTGTACTTGCGGAGCAAGGTAGATGCCAAGAATTGCGATCACTACGACACCGATAAGGATGCTGCTTACGCCGTGTCCGTAGAATGGAATACCCAGCAGGGCGATGGTCAGAATGAATGAGATGGCCATGCGGAGTCTGCTCTTTTCGGTGTAGCTTTCGTACACACCCCAGATAAGGCGGCGGCGAGCAGAATGATATAGACAACGACGCCGGAGTTGAACGACATGCCGAGTCCGTTGACAAACAGCAGTTCGAACCAGCCGCCGACTTTAACGATACCGGGCACGATGCCATAAAGCACGGCTGCTACGAGTACGCCCGATCCGAGCAGGGCGAGCAATGAGCCTTTGGCAGTGGCGTTCGGAGTTTTCTTGTAGTAGTACACCAATACGATTGCCGGCAGACAGAGGAGGTTCAGCAAGTGAACACCGATACTCAGTCCGGTCAGATAAGCGATCAGGATTAGCCAGCGGTCGCTGTGAGGCTGGTTGGCACATCTTCCCATTTCAGAATCAGCCAGAATACAACGGCTGTAAGAGGGAGGAGAAAGCATATACTTCGCCTTCTACGGCAGAGAACCAGAAGGTGTCGCTGAAGGTGTAGACCAGTGCGCCGACCAGTCCGCTACCCATGACAGTGATAAGTTGTCCTTTCGTGATGTTGTTCTCGTCGGTGATTACCAGTTTGCGTACCAGATGGGTGATGCTCCAGAAAAGGAACAGGATACAGGCACCGCTCATCAGTGCGCTCATGTAGTTTACCATCTTCGCTACGGTGGTTACATCGGAGGCGAATTGAGAGAACAGGTTCGCTACCAGCATGAAGAAAGGTGCGCCGGGCGGGTGTCCTACTTCCAGTTTATAACCGGTAGTTATAAACTCGGGACAGTCCCAAAACTTGCGGTCGGTTCTATTGTCAGGCAGTAGACCGTTGCCGCAATGATGAATGTAATCCAACCCACGAGGTTGTTTATAGTTCTGTACTGTTTCATTAGCACTATCTAGATTTTTCGTTAAAAAACAGATTACGTGGGCGCAAAGATAGTGATTTGTAAGGATAATGAGGCAGAAAGTAAGAAATATTAAGTAACAGAAAGGTGATTTACTTTATCTTATGCCCTTTAGTGAAACGGGGGAATCACTAAACAGTATAAACAACAGTAGGTATAAAGATACTAATTTTGTATCTTTTATATTAAGCATTGAATCATTTATTGGTCAATAATACTTGCGTTGTCAGACATTAATAGCTGACTTCTCAACTGTTAATACCTGACATGTCAACTATTAACATCTGACATCTCAATCATTAACAGTTGAGAAGTCAGTTGTTGCTGCTTGATGTGACCGTTGTAAATGACTGATATGCAGTGCGGCCGTTCTTTGATGTAGCACCGGCAAATGAATGTTTAGTGATGATGATGATGTTCACCGAGAACGCGGTGTGGCAACGTGCCGTGTCCCAGCAGTTCGATAGGGCAGTTGAAATTTCTTTCCAGCCATTCTGTGGAACGCCCGTGTCAGGGTGGTAATCCAGTGTCTCGTTGACGCAGGCGATGGATTTCACTTGTTGCAGTACAGTGCCAATGTCGTGACTGACAAGATGATGGCGCATTCTTTGTTAATCTCCGCCAGCAGTTCGTAGAGTCGGGCTTCAAAACGTTTGTCGATATACGTGCTGGGTTCGTCAAGAATCAGTACCGAAGGGTCGGAGATGATGGCACGTCCCAGCAGTGCGCGTTGTAGTTGCCCGCCGCTAAGCTGCCCGATGGAACGGTGTTCGAGTCCTTCGAGTCCCATACGGGCGATGATATGCTTGCCTTTTTCTCTTTGCTCGGGAGTGAAGCGGGAGGTGAGGGATTTCTGGATACTTAGTCCGGAAAGTATCACTTCCTCTACCGAAATCGGGAATTTCCGGTCGATGGTGCTATACTGCGGCAGATAGCCGAGGGAAAGTGGAAGGTTGGAAGTGGAAAGTTGAGAGTGGAGGATGCTTCTGTAGGGCATGGAAGTTGATTTCTCCGGCTGTCGGTTTCAGCAGACCGAGGATACACTTGATGAGTGTTGTCTTACCGCCTCCGTTCGGACCGATGATGCCAGAAAGTCCCGTTCGTAAACGTTCAGGTTGACGTCGTGGAGTACGGTACGGCCGTCGTATCCGGCAGCAAGGTTCTTTATTTCGATAATCGGTTTCATATTTGGAGAATTACTTCGTTTATGTATCATTCGGTCATTAACGCTATGGAAGCCCGTTTTATTCGGGGTCCATAGGGGTGAGAGCTTTGGCTACGTTCAGCATTTCCGTTTCCCAGTCGTAGCTTAACGGGTTGATGGGGACTACCTTTGTGCCGGTTTGCTGTGCGATGGTCTCTGCGTTGCGCTTGTCGAACTCCGGCTGGACGAAGATGACGTTTACTTCTCCGATTTGCACAGGTCTATCAGTCTTTCAGATGGGCGGGCGAAGGTTCCTTGCCGCCTTCTTCGATTGAAATTTGATTCAGTCCGTAGTCACGGGCGAAGTAGGAGAGAGCCGGATGGTAGATCATAAAGCTTTGGCCGATTCTGGAGCGGAAAGTTGCTGGCGGATGAGGCTGTCGGTGTGCTGGATACGTTGGCAGAGGGAGTCGTAACGTGCCAGATAATATGCTTCGTTGGGTTTGTCGAGCATACAAAGTGCCTTGAAGGTGTTTCCGGCAAGGATGAGGGCGTTGGCGGTAGAGTTCCAGATATGCGGTTCTACGGCGTGGTTGTGCCCGTCGTGGTCATGATGTCCTGCTGCGTGGTTGTGCTCACCGTTGTTCAGAATCAGGTCTATGCCTTTCGAAGTGTCGAATACTTGGATATGAGGGGTGTTATTCATCAGTCGGTCCATCCAGGTCTGCTCGAAGCCGATGTAGCCGATGCGGAGATAGGCTTTGCTGTCTCCCAGAGAGACTAGTTGCTGAGGAATAGGGTCGTATGTCTCCGGACTGGAACCTTTCGGGACCATGCTGACTACCGTGAATTTATCACCGGCAATCGCTTCCGTGAAGTAGCGCTGCGGTTCGATAGTGACGGTAATGACCGGTTTCGCTTCTTCGCTGCCGCTTGCTTTGGACGTGCGACCCGTGCAGGCTGCCAACAGGAGCAGGAGCCGAGAAGAAGGAGTGTTTTCAAATCTTTTAGTTGTTGTTTCATGACTATTGTATTAATATCGGGGGTTGATTCTGTTTCAGTTTTCGGGCACGTAGTATTTCCCGCTTTCCTCCCGGAGGACCGGAAGGCGCTCTACGATAAAGCCTGCGGCCTGCAGCATACGTCGGATGACTCCTTTAGCACAATAAGTGGTGAGGATGCCTCCTTCATTTAATAAAACATATAAACGGTTAAATAGTTCCTGCGACCACATTTCCGGCTGCTTTTCCGGAGCGAAGGCGTCGAAATAGATAACGTCGAATGATAATGGAGAATGGATAATGGATAATGGAGAATGGCTGCGCTGGGTAATCCATTCATTGACGTCGGCTTGTACTTTGCAGAGAGTGAAGTGTGGGGTAAAGGATATTTCTTCTTCCCACGGTGATGTATGGATTGCTCTGAACAGGTCGATAGCTGCTGGTTGTTCTATATATCCCAGTTGCTCCACCATCTGCCATTCCAACGGGTAGGGTTCAAGTCCTGTATAATGTACGTTACGTCCGCTTCTTTCTGCTTCTTCAAGTGTAAGCCAAGCATTCAGCCCCGTTCCGAAACCGATCTCCAGAATATGCGGAGAGGGGGCAGCGGAGGCTTTCAGTCCCATATTGATGAAAATATGCTGGGACTCCGTACGTGCTCCTTTGGTCGAATGATAATGTTCATTCAATTCCGGAACAAATAGGGTGGCGCTCCCGTCATCAGTCTTTTCAATCACTCTTTTCATCTCAAAAAACTTATTACCTATTACCTATTACTTATTACCTATTATTTCATCCTGCAACGACGTTCCATGCGCTTTCCAGTACATACAGAAGCAGAATGTAACGTATCAGTGCCGACAAACATGGAGGTGGTGGGTAAGCCATATATTACTTCGCATAAATCCAGTGACCGATGGAGATCACCTCTCCGATGGCCGGCAGGAAAGCGAAGAATGCCATCAATGACTCCTTACCCTTGCCAT
>ENA-OQJH01000712-OQJH01000712.1-human-gut-metagenome-genome-assembly--contig:-NODE-712-length-16773-cov-1.934098_pt1 | contig 16773 bp, 17 predicted proteins | sample MGYA00242597_ERZ504763 | MGnify/ENA primary metagenome ERZ504763 (study PRJEB26092, sample SAMD00036359) | human gut metagenome | host: Homo sapiens | study: EMG produced TPA metagenomics assembly of... | reverse complement strand
TTAAAAGAATGGAGAAACAAGACTAATATTAAAATTATTAAAACAAATGCTAATCTGATATTATTTCTCATTTACTGTACATATTAAATAATTATCAACGCAGGGGCAATAGTTTACCTATTGTGTCTCTCGCTATACTATCATCATCTCTTTCCATCGGCTTAAATTCTATTGTATCTATTTGTATTTCCGTTGGAGGGCGAGAGACTACACGGGAGCTACATAGCCAAGTTTGTAACACACACCAACCAACCGCCACAACAAATCCCGCACCAGCCGTAACCATTCCAAAAGCGGTTGACCATAAAGCACCAGCCAAGCCAAGAGATACATTGCACCCCCAATTTCCACCACGGGCTGTCAGATCGTCAAGTCCATCATATATTTCAAGAACATTACATGTATTATTTCTTTTATTAACCATTGCTTTAAAAATAGGAATATTGTTACTATCATAACATGTGAACATAGTTTCTTCAAGTGCATCTTCAGCATTTTTGTGCACATTCAATTATAAGACAGTTTTCAATAACACCATTCTCTTTATAAAATGCCATTATATTATTAGCATCCATTTTACTTCGTACAACTATCATTTCCTCCCCAAAGGTTTGGATTTGTGGACGCAAATTTCTTGCATACCTAAATCGTAATTCATTTCAGCATTATTAAAAGTAGTTCTTGTTTTTACCGAATTATTCAAGTAATCCAGTAGTTGTTGTTTCAATTCTAAACTACTCACTTTTTCAAAAGTCTTATTCTCAATAACATTCTGTTCTTCTGAAAGAGTATTTTGCTCATCCGAACATGATAAGCAGCAAATACAACATAATAAAAACATAAAAAAAATTGCTTTCATAACCGATTGAATTTAAAGGTTGATAAATACGTTACAACAATAATAAATAACAGATCCCAAAGGAAATTACCTCCTTCCTCTAACTTAATATTTTACAATTAGAAATATCGACTATACAGAAAAGGAACACAAAAAGTTACTTCTTGTCACTAAGACTAAAAGTACATTTATCCATTACCTTATTCAGTTCAGTTTCACTGTACAGTAAATGTACCTTCCAACAAACAATCATTCAAAATTATATGAATAGTATATTCTCCTTTTTCACAAGAAGACATATCAATCATGACAATGCTAGTGTTGTGATAAGTTTGGAATGTACAATTTCACCTGTAGCTTTATTCGTTACAGTAATGATAGCATAATCTTTTGCTCTACCGAAGCTTACATTAAGAATATTAGAGAGAATAGCACATTTCTCATAAGTAGGTTGAATAGGTATTCCCATAGGATTAGAGCGGCTATCTTTTAGTAAATGAATATCATTTGAATTTGCCCATCCTTCAATCGCAAATAAGCAACAAAGTAATAATAATAGTTTTGCTTTCATAATACTTATTTTTATTGGTTATGATACAAATGTAAGGGATAAGATTTAAATAAATTCAGATGCCTGGTCACAATAAAGTTACAAGATAACTATGGATCTCGACTGCAAGTTACAGAAAAGTTACAGGAATGTCACAATCCAACATAAACACCTATGAGACAAGATATTGGCGTATAGTCATCCATTCAAAGAATTCTTCTCCTAACTTAATCTTCATGCGACTTTTCCGACTTTTAAATGCTCCTTCAGAAGCACGTGTACATAATAAGATTGTTTCTTTGGAGCAACCCAATAAGAAAAATACGCAATGGAGCAAGTCTTCTTTAGTTAAATCAGCATATTGAATTTTCAATTTAAGCATAATGTCGCCAAAAGTTTCATAAATGCTTTCACAAATCATCTGTCCTTCATGAATACTCAAAGAGGTAGCAACGCCCATCTTTTTCTCCAAAGAAAGAAGTTTCTCATGGGTTTCTGTCCTTCGAAACAACTGAAGACAAAGTTCTAAACTCGGCTCCAACATCCTCATAAAATCAGATTCAGCATTACCCTGATCCTCAAAGTCCCCAGATAGAATATCTGTACGACTCTTCATTAATTGATTTTGTAACTCAAGATACTTCTTTTTTCGACGTTTATCAATCCAAAGAGAAATCGCTCCTCCAATAATAAATAACAGCAAAAGTGATAAGACCTCAATTTTATATCTTCCCGCAATTTTTGCTGATAAAATTCGATTTCATATTGATCAGCCAAACGAGTTATCTCAGCTGCCTTTGTTGTATCATAAATTGAATCTAGATAATAAATAAAAGAATCAGCTGCCGCTATAGCTGCTGGATAATTTTTCTCTTCTTTCTCCAATTTATATAATTCTCCATAACTTCCTCCACGGTTAAATATATAAGGAGAAGATTTACTCAAATTCAAATAATACCGTGCAGAGTCCATTTGATGGATATTACGTAAGATACAACCTTTTCGAAGATATTCAGAAAATAAATTAGTACCAGTTGGTGCAGAAGATATAGATGCAGAAAGATATTGGTTAGCCTTTTGAAATTCCCCTTTTTCATTATGCAAAATTCCCAATTCACTCAATATTATAGATTTATAATAATCTTCCCCTATATTCTCTGCAACATCCAATGCTTTTTGATAATAGACCAAAGCACTATCCAATTGATGTTGAAGCATAAAAACATACCCTATCCCTCTAACAGCATAAAATAGACCATCATCTTTCTTTTGCTTAATATAAATTTCATGCGCTTTATGATGGGCGTGCATAGCATCCTTATAAAGATTTTGTTCCGCATAACATCCCGCCAGATTCTCATAAATGGCCCCCAAATAAAGATACTCGCTCTCTTTAGGAATTACCTTTAATGCTTGCAAGAAATCTTTTACCGCCAAATCCATACACCGCATGTCTCGATACACACAACCCCGATAATAATAGGCTTGCATCTTACGCTCATTATTCCAACTTCTTTTATAATAATCTACTGCAAACCGAATCAATGAATCACTTGACTCATGAACATACAACTTAGTCCTTGCCCGTGTCAAAAATATAGCATAATCAGCTCTTTCAGAGCCGGATAACTTTTCAGGATGAGAAATGGATTCGAGGAGAGACAGGCACTATCGGGGAACTCTTGCATCAGTGAGTCTGCCTGATGTAAAAGAGTAGTTGCATTACCTCCATCATGACAAGCAGAGAGAGACAAAATCAGGAACAACCCTATAATATAAGAAAGAAGTAGCTTCATAGTTCGTTTCGTTTTACAAATGTAAATAGAATAAAACAAACAAGCAACAAAAAGACAAATAATTTTTTCACACATCATAATTACAATGTTAAAATTGCCCTTTCTCTCTCTTTCCCTAATCTTTTTTGCCTTTCATTTGTTCACTTTGTTACTTTCGCCGGAAGACGGCAGAATAAACTTCAACCTAAATAGTAACGAATGGAAAAATTTAATGCAATGAGGACTAGACTTTTACAAGATCTTCAGAAGAAAACCATCAGGTTTAAGAGCATAGTGGCGCTCACTTGCTTGTTGCTGACCTCCGTATCCGCCTTTGCACAGACAAAGACAGTGACCGGTACGGTAACAGATGCCGCCAATGAACCGCTGATCGGTGCATCGGTGCTCGTACAAGGAACTTCCACCGGAACCATCACCGATATGGACGGTAAGTATTCAATCTCTGTCACACCAGAAAACGTACTGGTATTCTCCTATGTAGGAATGACTACACAGAGCGTCAAAGTAGGAGCACAGAATGTGATCAACGTCACCCTGAAAGAAGATTCGCAGGTACTAGCCGAGACTGTCGTTATCGGATACGGTAGCGCGAAGAAAAGAGACTTGACAGGTTCTATCACCAACGTCAAAGGAGAAGAAATTGCCAACAAACCTGCAACGAACCCATTATCTTCCCTACAAGGAAAAGTGGCAGGTGTACAAATCGTAAACTCCGGACGTGCCGGTGCCGATCCCGAAATCCGTATCCGTGGTACAAACTCCATCAATGGCTACAAACCATTGTACGTGGTAGACGGACTATTCAATGACAACATCAACTTCCTTAATCCGGAGGACATCGAATCTATGGAGATCCTGAAAGACCCGTCATCACTGGCTATCTTCGGTGTTCGCGGTGCAAATGGTGTCATCATCATCACCACCAAGAAAGCCAAAGAAGGACAGACACTGGTTAACATTAATACCTCTTTCGGTTTCAAGAAAGTAGTAGATAAGGTTGATTTGGTCAACGGTCCGCAATTTCAGGAGCTATACAGCGAACAGCTTGCCAATCAGAAGGACACTCCGTTCGACTTCAGCGGCTGGAACGCGAACACCAACTGGCAGGATGAGATTTTCCAGACTGCATTCATCACCAACAATAATATCAGTATTACCGGAGCTTCGCCGAAACATAGTTTCTACCTAGGCGTAGGTTACTCTCACGAACAGGGAAACATCAAGCATGAGAAGTTCAGCAAAGTGACTATCAATGCAAGTAATGACTACAAGATCACGGACTTTCTGAAAGTCGGCTTCCAGTTCAACGGAGCACGCACGCTTCCGGCAGACTCCAAGCAGGTACTCGGCGCTCTTCGTGCTGCCCCTATCGCACCGGTATACAATAAGGAATATGGCCTGTACAGCGTTCTGCCCGAATTTCAGAAAGCACAGATCAACAATCCGATGGTGGACGTCGATCTGAAAGCCAATACGACCAAAGCCGAAAACTACCGGGCATCGGGTAATATCTATGGCGAAGTGGACTTCCTGAAACATTTCAACTTCAAAGCGATGTTCTCTATGGACTATGCTTCCAACAACGGACGTACTTATCTGCCTATCATGAAGGTGTATGACGATACTGCCGCAGGAGATGTAGTTACATTGGGAACCGGCAAGACAGAAGTCAGCCAGTTCAAGGAAAATGAAACAAAAGTGCAGAGTGACTATCTATTGACTTACACCAATAGTTTTGATCACGGCAATCATAACCTGACCGCTACAGCCGGCTTCACGACGTATTACAATTCACTGAGCCGACTGGGACGGAGCACGTAAACAAGGTGTCGGTCTGGTGATTCCTGACGATCCGGACAAGTGGTTTGTCAGCATCGGTGATGCCGCAACAGCTACCAACGGAAGTACCCAATGGGAACGGACTACGGTATCCATGCTGGCACGTGTGATCTACAACTACAAAGGAAAATACCTGTTCAACGGCTCGTTCCGTCGCGATGGTTCTTCCGCCTTCTCGTACACCGGCAATGAGTGGCAGAACTTCTTCTCACTAGGCGGCGGTTGGTTGATGACCGAAGAAGAGTTCATGAAGGATATCAAATGGCTCGATATGTTGAAGATCAAGGCATCTTACGGTACATTAGGCAATCAGAATCTGGACAGGGCCTATCCCTCCGAACCGCTGTTGTCAAATGCTTACTCGGCTGTTTTCGGCAAGCCGTCCATTATCTATCCCGGTTACCAGCTCTCCTATCTGCCCAACCCCAATCTGCGTTGGGAAAAAGTAGAAGCTTGGGAAGCAGGTTTCGAAACGAACGTGCTGCGCAACCGTCTGCACTTCGAAGGAGTATATTATAAGAAAAGGACCAAAGACCTGCTTGCCGAAGTGCCCGGTATCTCCGGAACAGTACCCGGTATCGCAACTTGGGAGAGATTGAAAACATGGGTGTTGAAATGGCAGCCAGCTGGCGTGACAGATCGGCGACTGGGGATATTCTGTCAGCGCCAACCTGACCACCATCAAGAATAAGGTGAAGAGCCTCGTTCAGGATGGATACTCCATCATCGCGGGAGACAAACAGCAGAGCTACACGATGGCGGGCTATCCTATCGGTTTCTTCTACGGTTACAAGGTGGCAGGCGTATACCAGTCGCAAGCCGACATCGATGCATCGCCCGAAAATACCCTTGCCACAGTCACTCCCGGTGACCTGAAATTCGCCGACGTGAACAAAGACGGCAAGATTACTCCGGAAGACCGTACAATGATAGGTAACCCGACACCGGATTTCACCTATGGTCTTTCTCTAGGAGTAAACTACAAGAACTGGTCATTGGGCATCGATATGATGGGACAGCACGGTAACGAAATTTTCCGTACCTGGGACAATTATAACTTTGCACAGTTCAACTATCTGTCACAGCGTATGGACCGCTGGCACGGAGAAGGCACCTCCAACAGCCAGCCGTTGCTGAACTCCAAACATTCTATCAACAACCTGAATTCGGAGTATTACATCGAAGACGGCAGCTTCTTCCGTATCCGTAACGTGCAACTTGCTTACTCGTTCGACAAGGCCCTCCTTGCCAAAATACGCTTGCAGGCACTGAAAGTCTATGTCAACATACAGAACCTGAAGACATGGAAGCACAACACCGGCTACACACCGGAACTGGGAGGTAGCGCCACCACCTTCGGAGTAGACGACGGCAGCTACCCCGTACCTGCTGTCTATACCTTCGGCATCAACCTGACCTTCTAGTGGCGTGGCAAGGTGCCACACCCAAGTTTCCATGCGGGTGGCACACCCAGGTTTCCATGCGGAATATAACTTTAATGAATCAAATCTATAATTGTATGAAACTAAATAAATATCTTTTTTCCACCTTTATTGCCGCCTCCACTCTGCTGATAAGCAGTTGCAGCGACTTTCTGGACCGGAGTCCGCAGGGACAATTCACCGAAGACGATAATCCCAATGCGCTGGTCAACGGTAAAATCTACAATGTCTATACCATGATGCGTAGTTTCGACATCACCGCCGGTACTCCCGCCATTGCTATCCATTATCTACGCTCCGAAGACTCCGAGAAAGGAAGTATCCCGAGTGACGGATCGGATGTAGCCGAAATGTACGATGACTTCTTATACACCCCGACCAACGGTTTGCTAGGTTCATACTGGGGAAAGAATTACGCCATCATCTACCAGTGTAATGATATCCTCGACGCCATTGCCGAGAAAGAGACTGCCGGACAAACAGAAACCGAAGATATCATCAACAAAGGGGAAGCTTCTTTCTTCCGTGCTTATTGTTACTTCAATCTAGTGAGAGCCTTTGGCGAAGTACCTTTAGTGACTTACAAGATCAACGATGCCTCGGAAGCCAACATTCCGAAGACTACCGCCGATAAAATCTATGAGCAGATCGATACCGACCTGAAAACTGCAGAAGAGTCATTGCCCGAAACATGGAGCACCGAATATACCGGACGCCTGACTTGGGGAGCTGCCCGTTCACTTCATGCCCGCACCTATATGATGCGCAGTGACTGGGACAACATGTACAAAGCCTCTACAGACGTTATCAACAAAGGTTTATATAATCTGAAAACTCCGTATAACGAAATATTCACCGACGACGGAGAGAACAGTGGCGGTTCTATATTCGAACTGCAATGTACCGCCACTGCCGCCCTTCCACAGAGTGACGTTATCGGCAGCCAGTTCTGCGAAGTGCAAGGCGTTCGCGGAGCCGGTCAGTGGGACTTAGGCTGGGGATGGCACATGGCAACCCAGTTGATGGCCGACGCTACGAGACAGGTGACCCTCGTAAAAACGCCACCCTGCTCTACTTCCGCAAAACGGACGATGAACCGATCACCCCGGAAAACACCAACGAACCTTATGGTGAATCCCCCGTCTCTCCGGCTATGGGAGCTTACTTCAACAAAAAAGCTTATACCGACCCCGCACTGCGTAAGGAATACACCAACAAAGGCTTTTGGGTGAATATCCGCCTGATCCGGTATTCGGATGTAGTATTGATGGCTGCCGAAGCTGCCAACGAAAAGAATATCCCCGGAGAAGCAGTGGATTATCTGGAAATGGTACGCGCACGTGCCAGAGGCACCAATACGAATATACTACCCAAAATAACGACCAACGATCAGGGAGAATTGCGGGAAGCCATCCGCACGAACGCCGCGTGGAACTCGGGCTGGAGCCGACCGTTTCTACGATCTTGTCCGTTGGGGAATCGCCTCGGAAGTATTGCACGCTGCCGGGAAAGTAAACTACCAGGATAAGAACGCATTATTGCCTTTGCCTCAGTCAGAAATTGACAAGTCCAAAGGAGTACTGGTACAGAATCCGGATTATTAATTAATATTCAAATCAACTGATAGAACGATATGATAAATAAGAAGATATTTTTTCACTTCTGCTGCTCGCTGCCGGCTTCCTGAGTGCGGCAGCGCAGAAGTCGCCACAAGACATGGACCGCTTCATCGACGCATTGATGAAAAAGATGACGGTGGAAGAAAAGATAGGTCAGTTGAACCTACCTGTCACCGGAGAAATCACTACGGGACAAGCCAAAAGCAGCGACATCGCCGCCAAAATCAAACGGGGCGAAGTAGGAGGCTTGTTCAATCTGAAAGGAGTAGAAAAAATACGCGATGTGCAGAAACAGGCGGTAGAACAATCCCGTCTGGGCATCCCCTTGCTATTCGGTATGGATGTCATTCACGGATACGAAACCATGTTCCCTATCCCGCTGGGATTATCCTGCACCTGGGATATGACCGCCATAGAAGAATCGGCACGTATCGCAGCCATAGAAGCCAGTGCCGACGGTATCTCATGGACATTCAGCCCGATGGTGGACATCTCACGCGACCCTCGTTGGGGACGTGTTTCCGAAGGCAGCGGTGAAGATCCCTTCCTTGGAGCCATGATTGCCGAAGCGATGGTACTCGGTTATCAGGGAAAGAACATGCAACGGAATGACGAAATTATGGCATGCGTAAAACACTTTGCACTGTATGGCGCAGGAGAAGGCGGACGTGACTACAATACGGTAGACATGAGCCGCCAGCGGATGTTCAATGAATATATGCTGCCTTACGAAGCGGCTGTAGAAGCCGGTGTAGGTAGTGTAATGGCTTCGTTCAACGAAGTAGACGGTGTGCCCGCTACCGACCAACAAGTGCTGATGACGGATGTACTGCGTGGTCAGTGGGGGTTCAACGGATTTGTGGTAACCGACTATACCGGAATCTCCGAAATGATCGACCACGGTATCGGCGACCTGCAAACGGTTTCCGCACGTGCCATCAATGCCGGAGTAGACATGGATATGGTGAGCGAAGGCTTTGTCAGCACACTCAAGAAATCCATTCAGGAAGGCAAAGTTTCTATGGAAACACTGAATACTGCCTGCCGCCGTATCCTGGAAGCAAAATATAAACTGGGATTGTTTGACAATCCTACAAGTACTGCGACTTAAAACGTCCGGCACGTGATATCTTTACGAAAGCGCACCGAGACGCTGCCCGCAGAATTGCCGCAGAAAGCTTTGTTCTTTTAAAGAATGACAACGTGACCCTGCGTCCGGGAACTCCTGCCGAACCTCTTCTTCCTTTTAACCCGAAAGGTAACATCGCCGTGATAGGTCCGTTAGCCGACAGCCGGACAAACATGCCGGGTACATGGAGCGTAGCTGCCGTACTCGACCGCTGTCCGTCACTGGTAGAAGGCTTGAAAGAGATGACTGCCGGAAAAGCAAACATCCTATATGCCAAAGGGAGCAATCTGATCAGCGACGCCTCTTACGAAGAACGTGCCACGATGTTCGGACGTTCACTAAACCGTGACAACCGGACAGACGAGCAATTGCTGAACGAAGCATTGACGGTAGCCAATCAGTCGGATATTATCATTGCGGCTCTCGGAGAATCTTCCGAGATGAGCGGAGAAAGCAGCAGCCGTACAGACCTGAACATTCCGGATGTACAGCAAAACCTGCTGAAGGAGTTGCTGAAAACCGGAAAACCTGTCGTACTGGTATTATTCACAGGTCGCCCGCTGACGCTGACTTGGGAACAGGAACACGTACCTGCTATTCTGAACGTATGGTTCGGAGGCAGCGAAGCTGCTTATGCCATCGGTGACGCACTCTTCGGATATGTCAATCCGGGTGGAAAACTGACAATGAGTTTCCCGAAGAATGTCGGTCAGATTCCGCTGTATTATGCACATAAGAATACGGGACGCCCGCTGGCACAAGGCAAGTGGTTCGAAAGTTCCGCAGCAATTATCTGGATGTGGACAATGAGCCGCTTTACCCGTTCGGATACGGACTGTCTTATACTACCTTCTCTTACGGTGATATCGACCTGAGCCGTTCTACCATCGACATGACGGGAGAACTGACGGCAGCAGTAATGGTCACCAATACCGGCACATGGCCGGGATCGGAAGTAGTACAACTCTATATCCGTGACCTCGTCGGCAGCACTACCCGTCCGGTGAAAGAGCTGAAAGGCTTCCAGAAGATATTCCTTGAACCGGGACAGTCGGAAATTGTACGGTTCAAGATTGCACCGGAAATGCTGAGATATTACAACTACGACCTGCAACTAGTAGCAGAACCGGGTGAATTTGAAGTAATGATCGGAACAAACAGCCGGGACGTGAAATCCGCACGATTCACGCTAAAATAAAAATCGTACAATAGGCACGATTACACGGATTCACACGGTCTTTAACTGCGAAATCTCTTAAAACCGTGAAATCCGTGTAATCCGTGCCTAAATTTTATTCTCTCATTTAAATCCACAATCAATGAAAAAACTATCTCTCTATATTTCGCTCCTCTGCCTGATACTGACAGCGGGAGCCTGCAAAAACAAGACCGGCGGACCAGCCACCGCCAGTTCCGAGCTCACGGACGACGCTTGATGGACACCGTTCAGCGCCGCACCTTTCTCTACTTTTGGGAAGGTGCCGAGCCCAACAGCGGACTTGCCCCCGAACGGTATCATGTAGACGGGGTATATCCGCAGAATGATGCAACGTAGTCACTTCCGGCGGCAGCGGCTTCGGCATCATGGCTATCCTTGCCGGAATAGACCGGGGTTACGTCACCCGCGAAGAAGGTCTGGCACGAATGGAGCGCATCGTCTCCTTCCTCGAAAAAGCGGACCGTTTTCACGGAGCATATCCGCACTGGTGGTATGGCGATACAGGAAAGGTGAAACCTTTCGGACAGAAGGATAACGGAGGTGACTTGGTAGAAACTGCCTTCCTGATGCAAGGACTGCTCGCCGTACACCAGTATTACATCAACGGTAATGAGAAAGAAAAAGCGACTGGCAGCACGCATTGACCAAATATGGAAGACGTTGATGGAACTGGTACCGCAACGGTGACCAAAATGTGCTATACTGGCACCTGGAGCCCCACCTATGGCTGGGAAATGGACTTCCCCATACATGGTACAACGAATGTATGATTATGTATATCCTTGCCGCAGCCTCTCCTACCCACGGAGTACCGGCAGCTGTCTATCACGATGGCTGGGCGCAGAACGGAGCTATCGTCTCCCCACTAAAGTGGAAGGCATCGAACTGCGTCTCCGCTATCAGGCACGGAAGCCGGACCGCTTTTCTGGGCACAATACTCCTCCTCGGACTCACCCGTCGTCTGAAAGACGAATACTGTCCCAGCTACTTCCACGAATGCGCAATCTGACATTAGTGAACCGTGCTTACTGCATCCGCAACCCCAAACACTACAAAGGTTTCGGACCGGACTGCTGGGGACTGACTGCCAGCTATTCCGTCGATGGATACGCTGCTCATTCACCGAATGAACAGGATGACAAAGGGGTCATCTCTCCCACCGCCGCCCTTTCATCCATCGTCTATACACCGGAATATTCGATGCAAGTGATGCGCCACCTGTATAATATGGGGGACACAGTCTTCGGTCCTTTCGGATTCTACGATGCTTTCAGCGAAACGGACAATTGGTATCCGCAACGTTATCTGGCTATCGACCAGGTCCTATTGCTGTCATGATCGAAAACTACCGGAGCGGATTATTATGGAACCTTTCATGAGCCATCCCGACGTACAGGCCGGATTAACCAAACTTGGTTTTAACACCAACAAGCAAGACGTGAGACAGAAATAAGAGGGAATCTCGGTGTGCGGAAGTGGTCTACTGACCACCTCCACCACCGGTGTTTCCACCTCCTCCGCCGCCACCTTTCACATCGTCATTGTCGATGCTTCGTGCGGCTTTCTTCACACTGGCTTTCAACTCTCCAAGCCGATAGCTAATACTGAAACCGTAATACCGGCTCGGATATTTGCTCGAACTCTTCGAAATAAAGTTAGCTCCTTCTGTGTGATTATTGTAAGTTCTGTATTTCTCCAGAACATTGCTACAATAAATATTCAAAGAAAGACGTTCTTCTTTCAAGAAAGAACGGCTCAATCCCAAACTATAATAACTATATCCTGAACCTTTTCCCTGCAAACTGATTCGGGGTGTGCTACCTCCGCCGTTCAGGCTCAAACGTACTTTTCCCGGTAAGGTCTGCTGAATTCCTCCATAAGCAGAAGCATTCCATCCATAATTGTGCAGCTCTTGGGCAGGACTCCGCAAATCGCTATAATTGCCACGTCCATTGACGTAAATTCTCGTTTTAGGAGAAGCGTTCCAGTTCAAATAAAAGTTCAATCCTGTTTCCCGGCTCTTTCCGATATTACCGTATGTGCTATACAGTGCACCGTAGGGAGCTTTATGCCCGCCTTCAAAGATTTCTCCGTCTTTATCAGTAATCAAGCGGCTGATTCTTTCAATTCCATTGTTATTGAAAGAATGACGCAAAGAAAGATTGATGTTGAACTTGGACGTAAAACTGCTGTAAGACAAGTCGAACGAATGACTCTTCTCACTCTTCAGGTTCGGATTTCCCTGATTGATAAACATCGGATTCTGATTATCGAAATAAGGATTCAAATTCCAGATACCCGGACGCCAGATACGCATATTATATCCACCACGCAAATTCTGCGTCTTTCCTAGTTTTATTCCCAAGGAAACGGAAGGAACCAGATCACTAAAATTCGAATCAAAGTTCTCGCCCGGACCGACCAGATACTTCACCTCTTGTATAGTTTGCTCATAACGTAATCCCGGTTTGAAAGTAAATCCCTTGTATTTCAGCGTATATCCGGCATAAGCAGAGAGAATATGATTCAAATGACGGTACTCGCTACTACGATTCTCATTATATGCATAGTTTTCACTTGCTCCCTCGGCTTCATAAAACCGATTATCACTGGAGTTACGTCGGAAAATATATTTGGCACCGGTTTCAATTGTATGCAGCTTTCCAATCGGAGTAGTATAGTCCACCTGGAAAGTCTGCTCCATCGTATTTGTCTTTCCGTCCGAATGGAAATTCTTTAATGACAATTCTTTGATGATATCCAGTTTATTCTCATCAGGCTCGATGTCCAGATAAGTATTATATGAATCATTCGTTTGGGGTTGGGAATTGATTTTATAAGAAAGCGTAATCATTCGTTCTTTATTCTTTCGGGAAGTACGCTGATAGTCTATATTTCCGTTGATAGAATACCATGACCCTTTTCCATGATTGTCGGTTCTATAACGGTACGCAAAATCCTGTCGGTCAGCTCCGTGCATAATCGTATTTCCGTCACTGTTACTTTTGTCACTGCTGCCGTACATTCCGAAAGCCACGGTCAGCAACCTCAACGTATCAATCTCGTAACTGGCTTCCAAATTGCCATACTGGAAATTCCCTTTCGACTTGGAGCTACTTTCCGATTCCAGGTATTTTTCATTCTCTTTATCCGGTTCGTAGTTTTCGCGGTAACTGTCGGAATAGCTGCGCGGGCTATTATTATAATTGTAGTTATAGTTGGCAGAAACAGTCAGTTTACCTTGTTTCACCATTGCGTAAGTGCCGGCACCTACTCCGTTATTATTAGCATTTCCTCTGAAAGTAGCCGTGTAGCCTTCAAATCCGGAACCTACTGTGACGATATTCAGAATACCTCCGATACCTTCCGCATCATATTTAGCTCCCGGTGAAGTTATCACCTCAATATATTTGATTGTGTTTGCCGGCATACTTTTCAGTACTTCCTTCGGATTATTGCTCATCATATTATTGGGCTTTCCATTCACATGTATCTTGAAACTGCTACTGCCGTTCACCTGTACATTGTCTTCTCCATCCACCGTTACCAAAGGCACTTTCCGAAGCATCTCCAATATACTGTTCGATTTTGAGTCCGGATCATCTTCAATATTATATTCAATCTTATCCACATCTACCTTTACCAAAGGTTTTTGTGCAACTACCTCCACTCCTTTCAATACGTTATTGGCTTCCGAAGAAATCATTGTGCCCAAATCAACCTCCTTCACGGACGGTTTTAGAGTAAATTCCTTTACTATCGGCGCTTTACCAATCGAAGAAATAGTGATGATGTAATTGCCCGCAGCGACATTCAGTTTCTCCTGAAATTTACCATTCGCCCCAGTCACCGCCATCTTGACTGCTTTATCCGGAGCATTTTTCTTTGCTATTTTGATGGTAGCATACGGTTCTCCCTCTTGTGTTAAAGAATCAATAAGTACTCCTTTGACTGTATAAGAAGGAGCTGTGGATTTTTGTGCCCACCCCGCCACGGAGGTAGTGAATACGAATAGAATTAGTAGTAACAGTCTGTGTTTCATGACTAGAAATATATTAGTTTATGTTTATTAGACGCAAGACATTCAAAAATGCTGCAAATTCGAGAGCCAAAAGTAGTTGGTTTATCTACACTTACGAATTTTCGGAGTTAAGAATATAAACGAATGGATAAAAAATCTTACTACAGTATATTTCTAGATTTTTAAACATTTCTATTTAGGGATATCTTTAAATATATCTATTCATGGGCATCTTTAAATTTTCTATTCAAGAGTACTTTTAGACATTTCCGCTCAACGGTATCGGTTATTCCTTATTTAAAAGGAGATAGAATGGTATTTACCGTCGTATCAACCATATCAGCCGCCTTAAGTGAGCGCAGATTCTTCCAACCCAGCAGGTACTAAAGTTCTCTTCATATTTCGTGAACACTTTCTCACAATCCCGGAGCCGGCTGTTTTGCCTTTTCATAGCTGTTTGTATCTCTTTCATTCGAGCTATTTGCTCTCTTTGATACAAGAGTTCTTTGTCTTGACAGCCAATAATTTCAGCATATAAGTTACAGATATTTGCTTTTCAATACATAGGTCTTCCAATGTGTCGATATACTCGGCTGTAACTCGATCCTTATTCTGATGCAGGAATCCGATAAGGCTTTCTTCATCAACAGTGGTGATACCTTTCTCATACGACATTGGGAATCTTTTCATATCCGCCCAAAGCCAGATTACTTCTTTGTTGATTCCATACTTGGCCGCCGCTTCTTCTACGCTAATCCATTTTGGCATAATGCTTTTGTTTTAATGTGTTCCACAATAAAAATGGAGTATTATTTTGTTTATGTGGCACAACGTGCATCCACGTTTTCTGTATTTCGGGCGGACGGGGAATTGTTTAGGTTAGACTTTTAGGGGTAATCATAACCGACCGGACACAAAAAAGACGTGAATGCTGTTGCACCATTATCTCCACTCGAGGTCTTAGCATACCCTATAGAAAGACAATGATAACAACAGACATCCACGCCAATCGTTTATATATAACACATCTCCAACGGATATGTTGATATAAAGCCGTTCGCGTGGAATATCTGTTGAATCATCTCTCCTCTATATGAAATTGCTAAGTTTCGAGTGGGAGAGACAATACATTACATATTCCATTTAGTAATATATACCGCTTTCTACTAATTTCATCACGCTGATGAGCAGAAACCGTATGACAAAGATATACATATTTTTTTAAATGTGGTGGAAAATATGGAAATAAATGCTGGAAGTTATGTATATTCAACAAGCCGACTCAATTGTAATTCTTGGAGGATTTGGTTTAGCACAGCCATATCCCTAAAATTAGATTCATTCCTGCACTGATTTGAGCCGAAATATGATCTCACAATATTTCACTAGAGATTTAAAAAGGTTCTTCTTCAAATTCCGTGCTACTTATTTATGTTCAATTACCTTATTCATGGCTATTCCGGAGTACTTTAAGATGCATATAGTTTGGATAATTTATTTGCTATTTCTAATATGCCGATATCCCTTTATCCATCGGCCTTTCAATGAGCTTTACTAGCACGGAATTTGATTAAGAACCTTTAAAAAGTGAAAATTTGCTGTCATCTGTCACCTATTTGCATTTAAACATCTGATTATAAACGCACTATAATGTGACGGCAACCTGTGACAACACGGTGACAGCATCTTTGTTATCACCGAAGAAGTTCTAAGTTAGTTTCTCTAACTTGAAACTTTAGTTTCAGCAATGAGAAACTAGAGTTTCATAGGTGAGAAACGATAGTTTCAAGGATATTGAAACTAGAGTTTCAAACGTGCGACACTAGGGTTTCTAGTAAATGAAACTAGGGTTTCAAGGCTTGAAACTGAAGTTTCTAAGGCGGGAAAGCAAATACTTCCTTACGGCTAAGAAATATGAACGATGTAAGTTGTGATTCTTAAGAAAGAGAGAAGGAAAAGAAACGGTGACAGCAAAAGTGCTATCACCGTGTTGTCACACACTGCTGTCACATCATAATATATTTGTAATTAGACATTTAAACACAAACAGGTGACAGATGACAGCAAATTTTCACTTTTTAAATCTCTAGTAAAGTGTTGTGAGATTATATTTCAGCTCATTCCCACACGATTTTACTCATTTCCGTACCGTTTTGAATAAAATAATGGAGTATTCTGGAAACGTTGTGGTAAATCTGAAAAAGATGATTGAGTTTTTAAGATTCCCCGTTATCTTTTTATTATAAGATATGGGTCAAAGGTGAGGGTTGGTGAGGGTAGATTTATAACTTCGTATTTTTTTATAGATAAAAAGGAGATC
>ENA-OQJH01000711-OQJH01000711.1-human-gut-metagenome-genome-assembly--contig:-NODE-711-length-16782-cov-1.741339_pt1 | contig 16782 bp, 19 predicted proteins | sample MGYA00242597_ERZ504763 | MGnify/ENA primary metagenome ERZ504763 (study PRJEB26092, sample SAMD00036359) | human gut metagenome | host: Homo sapiens | study: EMG produced TPA metagenomics assembly of... | reverse complement strand
TTTTACAATCATCTGTCCGCAAGCTACCCCTGAATAGTAAGTCAACTCCGGTTTACTCACCAAGCTATTCACGAAAAAAGAACTAAGAGTATTTTTCATGTCCGCTATTGAATAGGGAGTATCAACTGGCTTTGGAGCATAAGTATCGTAACAATATTCCCAAGTATGACGAATAAAATCCGAGTAATCTTCGGCTGCATCTTCATAAATAGTCCAGTTCAATAAAACGGTTTCACCTTTTTTCAACAACTGAAAAGCCTTTACCTGCGGGGCCAATGTCAGCTTGCGAATATAGCTCTTAGGAGCTTCCTGATAGGGGAAACCGAAAGAAAGTGTAGCTATGCCATTACGATTCTCAAAGCCGGTGAAACCAAGGGAGGTTTTACCGGAAAGAATAACCTCTCCCTCCCGATGAGTAGTCAAAGCGTCATTCTCGAACTGATCGATACGGTTTACGGTCATAAAACGTTTTGGTTCCCTCACTGTAGATACCTGTAAGAGGGGTACTTAACCTATCTTCACGCACCAACCAACTATCCGAAGTATGAAACGAGGGAGCCGACTTGGAGAACGAAGATTACGGCGATACCAGAATCCGGGCATGTAGAACTGGCAGTCATCATGGCGGAACCCTGTTGACACTTGTTGACTGTAATTAAAATATACATCCTCCAATGCAGTGATACATACTGTTATCTGCGATTTTCCGCCTTTTTCTTCTATTGTTTGATAAACTGTCAACGGAATTCTTTCAGAGGCTTCCAACTGATAAGCGCTTTTGTCGTTTTTGGTCTTCTGGAAAGTCAACGGGTACTGTTTTGCCTCATTTCCCGGCACTTTCAAAGAAATAGATGCGGATACACGTTCCGACACATTGTCAATAGCCTTTACGGTTCCGACACATACCAAAATAGCTATTCCACAAAGTAAGCATTTTAAATTCATATAAATCAAATTATGCGAATCAGTAGCAATCAATCTCCGATTCTGTTAGTATTAAATTTTGTTGTTATCTTAATTCTGTCTGTTCTACAAAATAAAATCTTTGATGACGAAGGCAAAGTTAGCAAACATCAGCTGTTCAGAATGCCACAAATTGACCGATAAAAGAAAAATTCTGTTCAAACTGCCTAAAAAAACAACTAATTATATTGGAATAATACCTATTTTAATCTCTCCTGTCAATATCTAAAAGAAATCGTTTAAAAATGAGGTTTGGGGATTCTGTAGAAGCAGAACTACTTTCACAACAGGCCACCCTTTTTTCCAATCAACTCTATCTAACAATAAAACTCTCCCATAGGGATTGGAAACACTCACTCCATGATATAAAATCCAATCATTATCTGCTTTATCGGTTATTAGTTCCGCATTATGTCCTGTGCCTACAAAGCTTTTGTTGTTATGAATCAATACCACATGGTTATTATCGAGCATAGACCTTCCCTGTTTATCCAAATAAGGTCCCCACAATGAACTAGAACGCCCTACTACTGTCTGATACGTACTTTTCAATCCTTCACAACAAGTTCCGGTAGAAGCAAACAGATAGTAATATCCATTCTTTTTATGAATATAAGTCCCCTCATAAGCGTTCCTGCTATCTGTTTCTTGTCTGCTCCAGATTTTACTTTTAGCCCGTCGGCTGTTAACTCTATTCCATATATGCCGCGAAAACTCCCCCAAAACATATATTTCCGCCCTCCATCTTCTATATAAAATGGATCAATCGAATTCTGAACCCCAATTTCATTACTTCTAAACATCATTCCATGATCTACGAAAGGGCCTTCCGGTTTGTCGGCAGTAGCTACGCCTATTCCACAAGTCCACTCACCTCCCCAGCAAGACATCGAATAATAGAGTACATATTTGTCTCCTATTTTATTAATGTCAGGTGCCCATAAATTCCCTTTTGGCTCAAAGTCGGACGTGTTTCATCGGTAAAAGCTGTACCGACAGACTCCCATTTGATCAAGTCTTTAGAACGGTGAATCGGTAAATTCCTGATATCTTCCGTTGCATACAAATAAAAGTATCCATCCTCTGCCCTGATCACACTGGATCGGGCAAACTATAATTAACAACCGGGTTCTTATAAGTCTTAGCGGGATCTTCTGCCATAAGCGTAAAACTTATGGTAAGGAGAATTTCTATTAACAACAGTTTTTTCATCTCTATATTGTTTTAATCTGACACATCTATATAGTAAAAGCGTGAAATATGTGGTAATATTCCACGCTTTACTTAATCTATTTACTCATTTACAGAAATAATATCTAATATAATGACATCCAATATCCTGCAATCTTATTTATACAGTACCTTATTACGGTCACAAATAAGTTTTCCATCCTTAAACTCCAATTCCGCCATCTGCAAGAAACTCAGTTTCTGGTAAACATCATCACCAGCCTCGTGTGTATTTGGATTATATCCTAAAAAGGGTTGCACATGGTATACAATGAATGCCCGATCATTTCTGATAATGACACTAGGATGCCGGGCGCGAGTATTGTCAAAGAACCGAGTACCCGGTTCATACATGACAATTCCTTGATATTCCCAGTTCTCCGCATCTTTCGAACGATACACGGCCAATCCTTTATGAGGATCAGCTATTATCCAGAAATAACCTTTCCACTGAAAAGCATAAGCCCCCTCCTGATATGTATGCTTCGTCACCTCGACATTATTAATATCGCCTTTGGCAAGCCCCTTTAATGTCCAATGATACAAATCATTACTTTGTGCATAATACAATCCGCCTGTATCTTCTGTCGGACGGTCACGATACCACATATCCCAACGATCACCATTCTTTACAACAGTCGCATCAATAGAAATCGGAGTATCCACCACTGTATTTACCCGTCTCCACCCTGAAATCATATCTTCCAAAGGTGCAGAGAAATGAACAATGTTACTAGGTCCACCCCAGACCGGAGTAGAGTCATCTTTCAAAGTCACAAACATATGGGCACTATCACCTTCCACAATCACACCCGGTGCCCAATACGTTTTCTCACTATCCGGCTGACCGCCTACACCATCGAACGAGCAATATCCCGCAAACTTCCAATGTACAAAATCTTTGGACACAGCAACCCCCACAGGCGTTCCTACATAAGAAGCCTGATCTTTAAAAGGACGACGTGATGTATAAAAAATCATCCATTCTTCTGTTTTAGGATTCCAGGTTATCTCCGGATCAGCCGGACCATGATAGTGATTATCTACATAAATGGGTGAAGGAATGATCACCTTACCATCAGACTGACAAGAACAAAGTCCCCATATCACCCATACTAAAATACCAGCAAGTAGATGTTTCATTTTTATTCACTTTTATAAAATGTAAATTCCGAGAACTGTACATATCCCTGTCCACTCCATGAATCGAGAACCTTAATTCTTATATAGCGAACCTCCGGAATACCTGATGGAAAATCAAACTTTTCTCCTTTTGCTATATAAGAATTGTCTTCATCCGTATTCTCGCCAACAGGCTTGCCAGAAGGCTTGAAAGAATTACAAGTTATCAGCTTAGTCCATCCATCCCAAGAAGAATTTGCCGGTTCATCTTCTCTACCCCAGATTTCCCAGCTCTTCATATTTCCTCCATTATAATTCAAATCATCACGAACAACCGAAAACAAGTCAAAACGCTTTAAAAGAGCTTTCTCTCCTAAATCGAAAGTAAACCAAGCAGGAAAAACGATCGGATTCGTATTATCACTATGTGCATAGTTTGTATTTTCGTATGCATTATCCCATGCTTTCCATAATGCTCCTCCCCAAGCGTTCAATCGGATATCATTATCCAGTATTATTTCACGGAATGTACTTTTATCCATTTCAACTATTTTTTCTGGGAATACCCCCGTTGAAGAAACAGAGAAAGTATCTACTGCATTCACCTCCGGAATATAATATGTTTTGACTTCATAGGCTCCCCGCGGCTTCCAATCAGTAATCTTAATCTGATTATCTCCTCTTGCCACCTCTTGTTCCTGCTTCTCGCCGGCACTATTCAGATAAAACACTTTAGTTGCCAATGCTTCGGCCATTTCTGAGGAAAAATTTAGTAACAGATTTTCCCCTTCAACCTCTGTACTCAACAAAGAACGTACCCGTAAAGAACTTATGTACCGATCACCATAAGTTTTACTTCCTTTTGAGGTTGAAATAGAACGATACCCACTTTTGTTATAGGTAACAATCTCAATTGATAAGTACCTTCAGGTAAATTCTCTATAAAAACACGAAAAGTATCTACCGGATCTATCCGTTTAACAGGCACTACTAAAGAGTCATTGTCCGGTGTCCAATGAATAACGCACCTTTCTGTATCCATACCATATTTAAGTAATCCCGTTACTTCTACCCGATTATATCCAGGACGTATGTCAACAGAATCCATTTTTGCCGCATAGATAGTTTCACCGGCATCCAGATACTCTTGGATCGTGTCCAACTGACCGGAGCAAGCTCCGGCAGTCAATACAACACTAAGTATTAATCCTATCTTATATAAATATTTCATATTCAGCTCTTTTAATTGTTAGATATTACATTGCCCCAGAAAGTAAATTCTGTAAAGTGTATAAAGTCCATACCTCCCCATGTTTCAAGAACCTTGAAACGAATATATCTCACTGGAGGAGCTTCTGCCGGAAATTCGAAATCCTCACCTGCTTGCAAATATTCCCAGTCTTCTGCTGTATGCTGCCCAACAGGTAGTCCTGACGGTTTATGAGACTCACAATCCATCAATTTAGTCCATCCATCCCAACTTCCGTCAGCAGGAGGCGTATCTGTTCTCCCCCAAACTTCCCAAGTCTTTAGATTACCACGCTGGAAAGCATGTTCCTCCATAAAAAGATGATAGAATTTATACCTGCTCAGTTTCGCAGTGACTCCCATATCAAAAGTAAACCACATCGGGAATGTATCTCCACCCGGACTATGTACAAAAAGAGCAGGAGTATAATCGTCATTCCATGCATAAGCTAAGTTTCCTCCCCACGCATTACATGCTACATCATTCGGCAATATGTATGGATAGAAAAGTTTTTATTTTAATCAGGTTTCCTCGTAAGGAGTTAAAACATTATATAAAGTATCCGAACTATTCCCCCAACGGTCAACTACATAAATATCAAACATCCTTTCTTCTGCTTTAAATCCACGAACATAAAAAGGTCCTTTCTCTGCCTGTGTATATTGTACATGAGCTTCATAAGGCTGATTTAACGAATCAGTAGTTACAACATGAATAGAAAGACTCGCTTTTTCTGGATTTTTGAAATTTACATATACCCCACCAAATGTAGCATTCACTTCCAAAGATTCGAAGGTAGTCAGAACAGAAGGCTTCAATGGAGTTACTACTGCAACAGTCGTAGCCCCCTCATTTTCCATCCGTCCACACAAGACAATTCAACTTCATGTTCATTCATATCTCCAAATCCATTGACAGTCAATTCATTTGCATAGACTGAGGCTCTAGCCTCCATTTCTTTCCCCTGACCAACTTTATAGCGGCTCTCACATACATGATATCCGGATTATCTGGTAGTTGATAAGATATAACCGCTCCACCCGGAATATTTTTCACTTTAATCTCTGATACTACACCAGGAGCACCAGCTTCCACATCTTTCCCAAAGGTCTTATGTTATCGTCTTCTTTGCATCCGATTGATAAGAATATCAAGACAAGATGCAATACCATTATATATGATTTCATAATATTCATTTTTACCAACCAGGATTTTGAACTAATTTAGGATTCACAATGCAGTCATAATCTTTTAAGGGCCAAAGATTTTCACGATCTTCATAGTTACGAATAAAATAAGTATTCAGCTTATAATATTCGTTTGTTTCAGATTGATTAATATCCCATCCTTGCAAAGACTTATTAAAGTATTGATTAGCCAGATTCCAGCGTCTTATATCCCAAAAACGCTGCCCTTCCAACGCCAACTCAATCATTCTTTCCTTGCGCACAATTGTCTGAAAGCCTTCATAAGTATTGGGTTTATTGGCATCATTCGCATATAAACGCCATGAATCTTTTACTCCCTTTAGCCCGGCTCTTGCTCTCACTTTGTCAATGTAAGTATAGCAATCCTCAGGCACTGTGCCTTCTTCTTTCTTAGCCTCATTCAAAGCTTCAGCATACAACAGATATAAATCTGCCAACGTATTATCGGGAAAGGATATGTCTCTATCTGTATGCTTGCAGGAACCATCGCATTCTGATAACGTACCAGCTTCTTTGCAAAATATCCAGTGATTGAATACAAAGTATTTCCACGCTTTCCTGAAGCCTGTTTGGCTTTTGCCTGAAGATACCACATATCATTATCATCCATCTTACCAATGCCATACCAACTGGAACCATCGAAACCTAGTGTTGCATAAAAACGAGGTTCTCTATCAAAGTGTAGTTTTGCAGTCGTATAACCCGGTTGAATATAATACTTATCGGCTTCAGTTGCTACTTGAGTAGTGTATCGCTTACTATAATCATAATTTTTGTCTTCATCCATTGGTACACCATTCTTAGTATAAAAAGTTTCAGCCACAGCCAAAGTGGGTGCAAATGTTCCATTTCGGGCATTATGATATCGGTCGTCAGAAGAGTAATTAGACTCTAACCAAGGCTGACAAAGTACCTGCAAATCTCTTATACCCGATTGTCCACATCCCCAAACAAGTTCTTTATTCCAACGCTCGGTAACCTTGCAACGATTACTTAATGAAAGAATTGTTTCATCACTCAATTGGGTAGAAGACATATTTACGAACTCATAAAGTCCATGTCCCGCTTCCTCCGCACATTGAATGGCCTCCAAACAGGCATCCGCAGCTTTTGTCCATTTCTCATTATCATATACCTGATTAAAGAATGGTTCACCTTCGGCATTTTTGAAATTTGCATAATCCAGATTGCCATTAAAAAACGGGCTCGCTGCAAATGCTAATATCTTAGCCTTAATAGCCTTAGCAGCCGGACGAGTTATTCGTCCCATTTCTGCTGCTTCGTTCTGAATATTCAATGGCAAATATTCGACTGACTCATCTATCAGAGAAACAATATAAGTCACAATATCATCTATCTTATCGCGAACGACTCTCACTTCATCCTCACCAGCCGAAACCGGGATGTTTTCTTTTATAATTGGGATAGGACCATACATTCTCATCATCCAAAAATGATAGAAGGCTTTCAAGACCTTGGCTTCTGCCTTCCATGTTTCTTTATCATAAGCCGAAAGATCAGGAACCTTCTCTATGTTTTCTATAAAAACATTACAATCACGTATCCCTACAAACATGGCTTTTCCCCATTGTGTCCCATTCCAATAATCGACCAAAGGTTCATTGGAATTTTGCATGCCTTTGGCTATCCAAAAAGTCGTTTTATTTGAATAGTCGGCAGAATTATCACTATAATACCACACTTCATCACCTACATCCATCCCCGGGTCGGTTCCAATCTTACCATGTTCCGGAACAAAAGAGTAGCAAGTGAACAGAAATCTTTCAGCAGAACTCTTGTTATTAAAAGCCATCTCTAAAGTCGGCAGATTATCTGGAACAATATCAAGATAATCACATCCAGACAAGAAACCTAAGAGTAGCAGGAAATTAAATATCTTCTTAGTTTTCATATTATTATTCTTTAAAAGTCAACTTGTATACCTAAATTAATAACACGCTGATTGGGATATCCGACTCCTAATCCACCCATCTCCGGATCCCAAAGTTTAAATTTACTGAAGGTCAATAAATTAGTTCCATTCGCATACAAACGCAATTTAGTCAAATGAATCTTCTTTATCATTTGTTGCGGAAAGCTATACCCTAACTCTAATGATTTCAGGCGCATGAAAGAACCATCACGCATCCACCAAGTACTCACTTGAGTATTATTCTTTATCGATTCAGTAGAAAGACGCGGCCAGAATGCATAAATATCACGATGTTCTTCTGACCAATAGCTATCAGCTATCGCCTGAAATAATGCTGTCTTCCGAGTATAAGAACCTGTCGTTGACGGAGGATTATTGAATGGTGCTATCTGCTCCGAATCTATAAAGAAACTAGATCTTGCAGATCCTTGGAAGAAACAAGATATGTCCCAATTCTTAAATCCCATTGACAACCCAAAACCATACGTAATCTCAGGCGTTGTAGGATAACCGATAGGAACTAAGTCAGCATCAGATATCTTTCCATCTTTATTTATATCCTTATACTTGATATCACCAGGCAAATATGTCCCAAAACTTTGTACCGGAGAGTTTGCAATATCTGCCTCATCTACAAAAAGTCGCCTCTGCAATATATCCCCATTGTTGGCTCAAACTGTAACCGACTCTTGACCTCCATGGTAATCCGGCAGCAGCATAATCCGGTTCATCAGCCACTTTAAATTCACTTGTCGCATAAGTGAAATTACCATAACCCTGCAACCAAATCTTATTATTAAACCAATGGTTATAATTCACCGACAAGTCTACTCCATGAGATGCAGCTTCACCTACATTAGCACGTACACTAGCCTCCAATCCCATTGTAGTAGGAATAAAACTTCTGTCCATTAGGATTTTAGAACGGTCTTCACGGAAATAGTCAAATTGTACATCCAAACTATTGAACAAGCCTAGTTCAAAACCAATATTCAGCTTCTTTGCAACTTCCCATGTTATAAACTCATTGGGATAACGTACCGTGGAAATCCCATCTTTATAATTTCCCCAGTTGGTTCCAAAAACCTGTCCTCTACCGGAAGAGTTCATATTCATATTAGACAAGTAGAAAAATCGATCTGAATCACTTCCTATTGCATCATTACCGACAAGACCATAAGTAACCTTTAACTTCAACTTATTTGCCACTTTCTCTATCGGTCTCCAAAAAGCCTCATTAGAGAGCATCCATGCACCTCCTATAGAAGGGAAAAAACCATATCTTTCATTCTGAGCGAATCGTTCGGATCCATTGTATCCAAAGTTGAATTCTACAAAATAACGGCTATCATAACCATAAGACATTCGACCAGATATTCCCTGATTTCTTTTAGGTAATGATTTTATAACACTACCGGCATTCCCCAAGAGTTCTTCTTTCCTTTGATATACCAACAAAGCTCCTACATCGTGCAAACCAAACTTCCGGACATAATTGGCTTTAGCTGCATATATATTTGGGTATAGACATCTTTCGGCCCTTCACTATAGCCAGATATTCTGTCCCGCTATCAGGATTTAGTGCTTGTAATACATAGTTATCCGACTCTTTATCATAAAAACCAATTTTATAGTAATACGGAGTATAAGAGCGGGAAACATCAAAATAAGAACGTCTCACTGTACTAAAATGCCCTTGTACAGTTAACCCCTCTGTTATAAAGTCCAAATTCTGCTCAATTTCTGCTTGTGCAGAAATGTTGGTACGACTATAATCCTTATACCCGCTAGTCATAATTGCATAAGGATTGATATGGTTAGCTCCCTCCATGTTACCGAAAAGCGGATGTCCTACCCCTTGATTTGTAAATCAGGCAAATAATATTTAGGAAAATCAACCGGACTTGCGTGTATAGCATGATCGAATAAGATATTACCTCCGTCAACAGGACCACGATAATCATCAAAATCAGCCTGAAAACGCACCTTCACTTCTGTTGTCTTTGTCAGATGAATATTAAAAGTTGATAAGATATTGTACTTCTTCAGGCTAATGTTCGAATTAAAGTTATTCAATCCATCATTCTTAAGTAATCCTGTGTCATTACTAAATGTGCCCGCCAGATAATAAGTTGCCACACTACCACCACCTCTTACATTGAAGTTTACCCGCTGATTAACAGTATAATCTTTAAACATCTCTTTCATCCAGTCTACGGTCGGGTAAACATACGGATTCCTATTGGGAGCCATAGTATTAGCAATTTTAGATTCCGGATAAGGAATGACCCCTTGAGGATCACGTGTCAGAACGGCTTCATTGTTTAATCTCATATATGAAATAGGATCAGCAATATCAATCATCTTCGTCGGAGCTGAAAAGGAATTCTCCACACGAACCGACACCTGAGCTTTTCCTTCCTTTCCTTCTTTTGTTGTTACCAAGATAACTCCATTTGCACCACGTGCTCCATATAACGCTGTAGATGTCGCGTCTTTCAATACTGAGAAACTAGCAATGTCATCGGGCTGTACTCGCGCCAAGTCATCTGACGATACTTCCACATTATCAAGCAAAATCAATGGGTCTTTTTTATAACCAAACGTCGTTACACCACGTATAAAAAATTAGCATTGTCTTTCCCTGGTTCACCACTACGTTGATACGCTATCACACCTGCCATACGCCCAGCCAAAGAAGTAGTCAGATTACTACTGGGTGTTTTCAGCTCCGCAGGTTTACAGTCTGAATAGAACCGATTACACTCTCTTTTTTTGCTTAGCAAAAGCTACTACTGTCACTTCTTCCAGCTCATCCCGTAATTCTTTCATCACAATCTTCATAGACGCTTTTCCTCTAACAGGAACCAGTTGAGTCTCCAAACCTATAAAGGTTATTTGCAAAACATCACTCTCGCCAACTTCGATCGTGAAATTACCATCTATATCAGTTATGACACCGCCAGCTTTCCCTTGTATCTGGACAGTAGCACCTGTTACCGGTGCTCCTGCCTCATCCAATACATTACCTCTAAATTTCTTTGTCTTATTCTGCTGAATCTCTGTTATACTGTCTGTTGCATAAGAAGAAACTACAGGAAAAGGACAACAAAGACCAACTAACAGGATACATGCCCTCCAAGAGATTGACAACCGTCCTCTCTTTGCAAAGTTTGTCATAGTAAACATAAGTTCTCAGATTTAACGTTTAACAAATCATTTCCCGTGCTTTTCGTGATTTCCTTCTTTACCTAAGGCTTCCCCTAAAGCATCGAGCATACCATAACCGAAACGATTGTCCGGCAATAAATAGTGTCCTTCAGACCATTCATTAAAACAAGCAATGGTCAGAATTCGTGGAACTTCCGGATGTTTGTTCAAATACACAAAAGACGATTGAACAAAAGCCTTGAAAGAGGCTGGATTCTCATTCTTAAAAATAGTGCAACCCGGCCATTGACTACGGTCTGCTTTTGCCGGACGATTCGCCGGAGCTATATATCTTGGAGTAGAATCCCATCCCGGAGCTACAGCCGGAACATAAGGAATATCAAACTGACCATGATGTTCATCCCATAACTTAAAAGCCACATCAGCTGCCACTGTTCCATAATCCGGCAATTCGATTTCTTTGGGTTGGAAGCGACCTGCAATCCAATCCATCGGATTATAAGAGCCTACAGTATCATATCCCTCTTCTTTCATATTTCCACAACTGAAACCTGTCACATGAAAATGCAAACCTTTATGTCCCAGTTTTTTTGCATAATCCGTCAACTCCGCAAATAACTGTTTCACTCCTGCTATTCCCAATTTAGATTCCAAACGCCGTGCATCCCAAATACAAATCACCGGCTTATCATCAATTCTCCAATAATTCTCCAAATGGCAATAGCGTGAAATCATATAAGAAAGGCTTTTCCAACACTCTTCTTTAGAGAAATCGGGAGCATCAAAACTTGGAGGATAAGCATTACTTCCATCAGTACGCTTCGTTGGATACAATACATACCAAGGATGATTGGTCCACATACAAGCAAACTTTACGTCTTTTGTATTACTAGCTTCCAGAAAACCACTTTCCAATGCTTCATGCAGACATGGTTTACCATCATACCAATACCAATCCCAAATCAAAACATCAATGCCACTTTGTTTGCAAAGCTTGTTATATGTCTCCCAAGTAGAAGGCTTACTCTCATCAAGCTCCCCTAACAAGGGCGTACGTGGCTGTTGATGCCCTTCAAACCAAGGACGAGCGCTACGAATCAAATTATATTCAGTCCAGCCCTGAGAATATATTTTATTATGCAAAGCCGAAGCATGATAATTAGGAAAAGCATAAGCAGCCACCGTTAATCCTTCCGGTTTCTTTAACAAAGCAGGATCACCTGCCAATGTTTCAAGATCATCAGGCAAACGATAAATCTTCTCTTTACTTTTTTCTGTGCATAAACAGGCAATACACCTATTATCAACAATAAAAACAATAACTGACTAATACATTTAACAAACTGGTTTTTCATTTTCTTTCTTATTTAAAGTTCAACAAATTCAATATTAAAAAAATCCATGTATCTGATGGTTATCAGACTTTCCCACGGCTTCAGCAAGCGCATCAAGCATTCCATATCCAAATCGGTTATCCGGCAATAAGTAATGCCCTTCAGTCCATTCATTAAAACAGGCAATAGTGAGGATCGGAGGAACATCCTTATGCTTATTCAAATACGCAAAAGCCGACTGAACAAGTGCTTTGAAAGATGCAGGATTTTCATTATCCAAAATAACGCAATTAGGCCATGCATCGCGATTGGGTTGATCCGGTCTGCTCACCGGCGGAATATATCTGGGAGTAGAGTCCCACCCTGGCGAAAGAGATGGAAGATACGGTATGGCAAAGTCATCATGATGTTTAGGCCATAATTTGAAAGCCACATCAGCAGCAGCCACTCCATAATCCGGCAGTTCGATATTCTTGGGCTGGTAATTATCAGCTACCCAAGTAAACGGATTGTAAGAACCGGCAGTATTATAACCAACCTCTTTCGAATTAGGAGAATAAAAACCTGAAGAATGGAAATGTAACCCTTTATGTCCCAACTTACGGGCAAATTCCGTTAATTCAGCAAACAACTGTTTAACCCCGTCAACCCCAATATTCTTCTCCAAACGATTAGGGTCCCAAATACATACCACAGGCTTGTCATCAATCCTCCAATAATTTCCAAATGACAATATCTGGAAATGATATAGGACAAACTCTGCCAGCACTCTTTCAAGCTACCATCTGCCGGTGCAAAACTTGGAGGATAAGCTTTATATCCATTGGGTAATAAAGTTGGATACAATACATACCAAGGGTGGTTGGTCCACATACAGGCAAACTTCACATCATTACGGTTTGAAGCTCTCAAAAAGCCATTCTCAAGAGCTTCATGCAAACATGGCTCATTATTATACCAGTACCAATCCCAAATCAGCACATCAATACCACTCTGCTTGCACAGCTCATTATATTTTTCCCAAGTACCCGGCTTACTTTCATCCATCTCCCCAAGCAAGGGACCTCTAGGCTGAGCATGCCCCTGGAACCAAGGACGGGCGCTTCTCACCAAATTATATTCCGTCCAACCCGGCCCATAAATCTTATCATGCAATGCAGAAGCATGATAATTCGGAAAAGTATAGCAGGCAACTGTCAGGTTATCAGGTTTTCTCAACAAAGAACTATCTTTTACAAGCTCTTGTAAATCTTCCGGTAACCGTTTCGCTTTTGGAGCATTCCGCTTTCCTGACGCAACATCAGAAGCCCCTATGCTCTCCGCTGCATGAAGCATTTCAGTACCCACAGCAGAAGCTGTAACAATGGCAGTACCTTTCATACTCGCAGATTTAAGAAAAGTTCTTCTATCCATAATATTATAGTATTTAGTTATCACTTAAAAATTTAGTTATTATCTTATTGTTGATTATTCAACTACTTCCCCGATACGACAAATCTGTCAACCTCTATATGACCGGATACTACTTTTACAAAAGGTTTTCCGGAACGAAGTTCTATATTACCAAATCCAGACTCCGTACTGATAAAGCTAATAAAGTCTCCTATTTTTGAATTAATATACAGTGTTTTATCTACAGCATCATATCGGACTCCTGTCAATCCTTGAAGTAAGCCATAACTGGATAACGCTCGTCCGTACCAATGTCCACACTCATACTCATTAAAAGGGTTACGGACGCTTCCATCATAACGTTGCCTACAGGCACGTACGATCTCAAGGCCTTTTTCTACTTCTCCCTGTAGCATCAAATGTGAAGCTACTTGATATTCTATTCCTGTCCAGACTTCATTACTATAGACAAAAGGTAATGACAACTTGCCCCCTTTAGGCCAACTTCCTAATAATAAGCCTCCTTCTTTGCCTAAAGCGTAAGGGGAACGTTGAGGATTGGCGTGATCAGTCAGATCTTTCTTAAAATTATATCGATGTACTGATAATAAATGGCTCTTCACTTTTTGTGTATTCAGAGTTTCTTCCATCCCACACATTCGGGAGAGCCACGACCCCAAAACTCCATCAGACAGACAACCGTTCCCATACTGATACTTAGGACCTTCCTTCTCCAGTATTTCTTTCGCTTCGGGAGAATAAGAACTATGGAAACTTTGTGCAACAGTCGGATCTTTTGCATTCAATCCCCTCCACTCTATCTTTTGGATAAAATACTCACCATTAAACAAGCCTGTTTCAGTAAATTTTCGTCCTTTTTTCAATAGTTTTCTTATATTCAGTAACGTCTTTATCGAGAAACTCACTCATACGAATGAAAGCTGATAAAGCTCCATAATAGAAACTATTATGCATACCATCCGGCCCCCAGAACTCAATATCATAAGTATTATGGTGTGGTTCTTCAATACTTCCTACCCTACGAGGATCCCAAGTTGAGATACAGTAGTCCAAACTCTTTTTTACTTTTGGATACATAGAGATAAGGAACTCATTTTCACCTGAAATTCTCCACTCACGATATACTTTCATTATACCTCCCAATTGCCCGTCAGCAGCTGAGTGAAAATTGTGCCGGGTAGGACGAATCGGTAAATTGACACGAAACACTTGATGGCCTTTCAAATCTTGCCCTTCTTCAAATTCTGTATGCCTTAACGAACGTTCCAAAGAAGGAAATAAGTGTGGAATAGCCTGTGCATAATTCCAGACGTGAGTACATGAGCCATGACACGATCCCCAATTATCGGCACATCCCTCCCAAGTCCATAAGCGTCCGTCATATTGCCGCATCACCGTTGGAGACTTTAAAATACTTAAGTTAGCAGAAACAGCTTCAATCACTTCAGGCGGTAAGGTAGAACGATAAAAAGAGTCTGTGAACCTTTCTGTCTGATTGCGCAAAATCTTATAATGAGACAGAAAATAATCAATAACCTCATTTACTCCTGTAAAGCGGCTACTATACCAAGGTTTATAATTACCCTTATCTGCCTTTTCTACAGCTAGTCTTGCGGAGTCAACATTATTGTCATTCCAGTCTTCCGGTTCCTCTCCAAGCCTCAAAGTCGAGTTAGGAACATACCATGCCGTATAAATCCTGATTGTTTTCTTTTCCCCTGGCATCAATGTTACCGGGACAAACATAGAAGCTCCTGGTGCACCTTTCTCTATTGCTGGACATTGTGGCATTAAACCTGCCTCAATAGCGTTCCAGACCATCGTAAGACTATCAAACCATCCTCCACGAAACCAACAATAATTAATCTTTAAAGAATCCTGATCCGTAAAGATAGCAAAATCACCCTGCAAATGAGGCTCCGTTTCTGTACCTGACTGTGAAAGGATAAACCCATGAGGCATCGTTTTTATAGCATCCAATCCTTTACCCCAACTCAGAAAGTTACGAGCATGGTAGGAGAAAATAGTTTCCTGAACCTCTTTACTAGTATTCTCTAAACTATATTCCAATCCTCCTACCGGTAAACTGGAATTATCCGGATCACCCGGAATAAAAGGACTCCACCCCAAAATGGTTACCTTAACGGGAATATCTTTATCTGTTAATGAAACCTTGGCAAACGGAAAACGTGCTTCAAATTCGACTGTATCAAAACGGGGAAGTCCTAATATTGATCCCATACTACCTCCTGTTCCGTAATTGGGCATTCCAAATTTTCTCCAATCAGATACAGGTCCTTCAAGTACCTTAGCCCCATTACATACCCCCTTCACATACAGAGCAGCAAACATTCCCGGTTCATGAAAACTTCCGGTCGATGCCATACTGACATATGAGATATATAGCCTGTTCCTTCCAGACAATACATACCTGTACCAATTCCCCCTATAGGAAAAGCGATTCGATTATTATATTTCCCACTATAAGAACTATTGTATATACGGTTCCTTTCGTCATCGATGTCATTTGCCGACACCCATCTATTGGAAATAGCCAGAATCGAAATCATAAACAAAAGAGAATACTTCAACTTTTCCATAAAAAGAGTTTTAAAGCATTATTCAACTACTATTATTGGAATATCCAGAAGAAATGCCAGTTTCTTCAGTTCAGAGACTTTATGTCCAATGCCAATCGCACAATGATGTGAAGGTCCCGCTTTACTCCATTGATCCATAAACCGACGAGCACCACACGGAAAGCGATAACGACTATTTGTATTGCCAATATGTAGAGTTTCTCCTTGTACAGCCTCTCCCTCAGCAGCAAGTAGAAAGACTCCGTCTCTTCCCTCACATACCGACAAAAGTGTAACATCACCTGGTTTAACACTCATCTGGATGGACAGACCTTTACCCGGTTTACCGTGATATAATGGAAGAGGCACTAGTTTCACTTTCTCTTCGGCGATTGCAAAATGTGCCGGGCCATCATGTCCTAGTAATACAATATCATCCTTAAAATCCATTGCATAAAATTCAGAGAAAGAACCACCAGCTTTTAATAGTGACATAATTTTCATCGCCTGTGCATTTTTTCACTTCACATTCTCCGGCAACGGGTATTCCATATCCTGTCAACAACTATTCCTGCATACA
>ENA-OQJH01000710-OQJH01000710.1-human-gut-metagenome-genome-assembly--contig:-NODE-710-length-16784-cov-1.295732_pt1 | contig 16784 bp, 23 predicted proteins | sample MGYA00242597_ERZ504763 | MGnify/ENA primary metagenome ERZ504763 (study PRJEB26092, sample SAMD00036359) | human gut metagenome | host: Homo sapiens | study: EMG produced TPA metagenomics assembly of... | reverse complement strand
CCGGCTCGTACACATAATCCACATATTCGAACCATAGCTATGCAGCACGTCTGTGATAAAGTAGTGTCCAGCTTCTCTCCCACATTCAGTTTCAAGGTCTTATCGCTCAGTTCCTTGCGGGATACTACTTTCTCCGCTAGCGCATCCGGATAGGTAACGATGCACAAACCTTCTTCTCCTTTCTGCAACCGGCTCAGTACTTCTGTACGCAGAATCTCGTTGGCCGCATCCTTTTGTCCGTACTTGATGGAACGGCGGAATGAAGACGGGAAGAACAACACTTTCTCTGTTCCCAGCACTTGTGTCAGGTCATGATAAAAATAGCCCGCCTCTTCCAGATCGCCCAGTACAAAGACAAACGGACACACATCTTGTTTCACCAATACAGAAGAGAAAAGAGAAGCGGAAGAAGCACATAAGCCCCCGCAAAAAATAGTTTGAACGGACGCATCCTTCAGCAGTCGTTCCATGACTGCTGTATTAGGATGAGCGGCATATTGTTGTTGCAACTCAGTTATTGTCATAGCTATAAAATTTCACCGCAAAAGTACGAAAAAAGAACCGGGATTGATATAGTCACACCGAAGTTTTCTTCTTCAAGATTGTTTCAAGCCTTGAAACTATTGGTTTCAAACAATGAAACTAAAAGTTTCAAGCATGAAACCAATAGTTTCACACCGGGGAACAAATACAAACGCGTTAAATTATCCTTAGTCCCTCTATAACTAAAGGAAAAGCGCTACATTTGTCTTAAAAATAGGACTTCTATGCAATTATCAGATAGCATCGTTATTATCCCGACCTATAATGAACGGGAGAACATAGAAAATATTATCCGTGCCGTTTTCGGTTTAGACAAGGTATTCCATATACTGGTTATAGAAGACGGATCTCCGGACGGCACTGCAAGCATTGTGAAAACTTTGCAACAGGAATTCCCCGAACGCCTCTTTATGATCGAGCGCAAAGGGAAGTTAGGATTGGGTACTGCTTACATCGCAGGATTCAAGTGGGCGTTGGAGCACGCATACGAATATATCTTCGAGATGGATGCCGATTTCAGCCATAACCCGAATGATCTGCCCCGTTTGTACGCAGCTTGTGCAAAAGAAGGAGGAGACGTATCTGTCGGCTCCCGTTATGTAAGTGGTGTGAATGTAGTCAACTGGCCGATGGGACGGGTGCTGATGTCTTATTTTGCCTCCAAGTACGTCCGCTTCATTACCGGTATTCCGGTGCATGATACGACTGCCGGATTTGTATGCTACCGCCGTCAGGTACTGGAAACAATCGATCTGGACCATGTTCGCTTCAAAGGATATGCTTTTCAGATCGAGATGAAGTTCACTGCTTACAAATGCGGATTCAAAATCATAGAAGTCCCCGTCATCTTCATTAACCGTGAGTTGGGAACTTCCAAGATGAACAGCAGTATCTTTGGAGAAGCCATATTCGGAGTGATCAAGTTAAAAATAAATAGTTGGTTCCATAAATTCCCGCAAAAGAAATGAAACGTATACTGATAAAAAACGCCGTAATTGTCAACGAAGGAAGAAAAGTTCCGGGATCTGTTCTTATTGAAGGTGAGAAGATTGCTGAGATCTTAGTTGACAGACAAGAGGCTGCCATGCCTTGTGACGAAACGATTGACGCATCCGGCTGTTATCTTTTGCCGGGGGCTATTGACGAGCACGTACATTTCCGCGATCCGGGGCTGACTCATAAAGCAGATATCACAACGGAAAGCCATGCCGCGGCAGCCGGAGGAGTTACCTCGATCATGGATATGCCGAACACAAATCCTCAGACCACAACTTTGGAGGCGCTGAATGACAAACTGGCTTTGCTGGCGGAAAAATCATCTGTCAACTTCTCCTGTTATTTCGGAGCGACTAACAATAATTATCCGTTATTCAGTCAGCTGGACAAAAACCGGGTATGTGGGGTGAAGTTATTTATGGGTTCCAGTACGGGAAATATGCTGGTAGACCGGATGGCAAGTCTGCGCAATATCTTCGGAGGTACGGATTTACTGATTGCAGCACACTGTGAAGATCAGGGAATCATCAAAGAGAATACGGATAAATATAAAAAAGAATACGGTGACGATGTACCTTTGTCACTTCATCCGGTCATCCGCTCGGAAGAGGCTTGCTACCGTTCTTCCGCTTTGGCGGTACAATTGGCACGCGAGACCAATGCGCGTCTGCATATTATGCATATTTCTACTGCCAAAGAACTGAGTTTATTCTCCAAAGCACCTTTGGCAGAGAAACGTATTACTGCCGAAGCGTGTGTGTCTCATCTAATTTTTACCGAAGAAGATTATCAGACCTTAGGAGCGCGCATCAAATGTAATCCTGCCATCAAAACGGCAGAAGACCGGAAGGCTTTGCAGGAGGCAGTCAACAGCGGCCTGATCGACGCTATTGCGACCGACCATGCTCCGCACTGCTTGAGTGAAAAAGAAGGAGGCGCATTAAAAGCCATGTCCGGCATGCCGACCATACAATTCTCTTTGGTCAGTATGCTCGAATTGGCAGACAAGGGTGCTTTCAGCATCGAAAAGGTAGTAGAGAAGATGTCTCATGCTCCTGCACAAATGTATGAGATATGTAATCGCGGATTTATCCGGAAAGGATATCAGGCGGATCTGGTTTTGGTTCGTCCGACAGTGCGTGGACTGTTACCACAGACTGCATCCTGAGCAAATGTAAATGGAGCCCGCTGGAAGGTCATACTTTCCACTGGAAAGTAGAAAAAACATTTGTGAACGGTCATCTGTTATATGATAACGGAACCATTGACGAGAATTATCGTGGACAGGAGTTAAGATTCAGATAAACAGCAACTCGTCACTTATAAACATATGATTTTATCTTATAAGATACATAACGTCGCCCCTACATCAATTGGATTTACTTTTTCCATGCATGGGGATTCCAACCTCGTTTCGCAGCGATCGCCAACATTCACGGTTGCGATGTCTGCCGTGCTTCGTGGCTGACTACTTTTCCGGAAGAAGACCGCAACAAGGCTTCCGAAGCTATGCAACTGTTTAAGGAAGCCAACCGGATGCTGGATTTACTTGACAGGGATTATGAAGTGAGAACTATCTTCAAACTTTGCAAAGCAACTCGGACGGAGACAACCTGGTGATTGAAAAAGAAACCGATCAATTCCTAATTTTCCCTTTGCTCCGCCAGCAGACGCCTAAACGGGATGGAAGCCCGTTCCTTTGCCTGAGTGACTTTATCCGCCCTCTTTCTTCTGGCATTCCGGATACAATAGGTGCCTTTGCTTCTTGCATAGATGCAGATATGGAAGGCCTGTACGAGCAGGATCCCTACAAACATTTACTCGTCCAGACTCTTTCCGACCGTCTGGCAGAAGCTGCTACGGAAAAGATGCACGAATATGTAGCAAGAAGCGTGGGATGACGCCAAAGAATGAAAGTCTGTCAATGCCCGATCTGTTGGTCGAGAAATATCAAGGGATTCGCCCTGCCGTAGGCTACCCGTCCCTGCCCGATCAATCCATCAATTTCCTGTTGGACGAACTGCTGGATATGAAACAGATAGCATCACACTGACCGAGAATGGTGCCATGTACTCATGCTTCGGTCTGCGGTCTGATGTTTGCCCATCCGGCTGCCGAATACTTCTCTGTCGGAAAGATAGGAGAAGACCAGCTCGAAGACTATGCCGCCGTCGGGGAAAAAGTACGGAGGAAATGCGAAAATTCCTGGCTGCCAATCTGCAATAACTTTCGTTTACTTGTGATTTTTCTCCTTTTCGCACGACTAACTAACCAGAAAAGTAACCCATTTAATTCATGAGAGAACGAACAACAGAGGCAACCAACCCTATTGAACAGGAGTTCTTATCGGTCATCCGCGAATATGAACGGGTGATCTACAAGGTATGTTACTTATATACCAATCCTAACGCCCCGCTCAATGACCTCTATCAGGATGTAATACTCAACCTCTGGAAAGCTATCCCAAGTTCAGAAGAGAATGCAAAATGTCCACATGGAATTTACCGCATCGCTCTGAACACGTCGTATCAGCTTTTCCGCAAAGAAAAGAATGTACCGGAAATCGTCACCCTCACCCGCGAAGCGGACTGGATGATAGAGGAACATGACCCGATCCACGAAATGCTGAGGCAACTTTATCAAATGATCAATCAGCTGGGACAACTCGACAAATCAATTATCCTGCTTTATCTTGAAGACAAAAGTTACGAAGATATTGCGGAGATCACCGGACTGACGGTGACCAATGTGGCTACCAAACTGAGCCGTATCAAAGACAAACTAAAAAAAATGAAAAAGGAGTAATCATATATGGAACTGGAAGACTGAAAAAATCATGGAATGCCCTGGATGAGCACTTAAAAGACAAGGAGCTGATCAAAGAGGAAGAACTTGGCAACTGATAGGACATGCAGACAAAGGTATCCATGCCATTGCCCGGCTGAATATCAAACTCATCCTGATTTCTTTGCCGGTATTGGTCTTATTCCTGCTGGAAGTCCTGTTGCACGGCAGACTGAATCCGATCTATATCATTATCATTCTATCGTGGATTCCCGCACTCTACTGGGACATCACCACCACCCGTTTTCTACAACAGACGAAAGTGGACGAAATGCCTCTGATAGAGGTGATCAGTCGTGTCAACCGCATCCACCGATGGATGATTCGGGAACGTCTGATTGCTACTGCTTTCCTTCTTATACTGGCAGTACTCTCATTTATTTATTGGCAGATATGGCAATATGGAATAGCCATCATTCTGTTTTTTATCCTGCTTTGGGGAGCTGGGCTGGGGCTGATCTTGTGGATTTATCGCAAGAAATTCCTGAACCGTATTCAGGAAATCAAGAAGAACCTGGACGAACTTAAAATCATAGACAGTTGACCAGAGTCAGATGCTTCGCCTATTTCAACTAAAAATTTAATATCCGTGCTGTTATGTTGCAACGCCTATTTATATTTTTACTTATTTTCCTTATTCTACCAGACATTTATCTGTATCTCAGATTTATCGTTCATCTGACGGCAAAACGCTGGCTGAGAATCCTCTACTGGCTGCCCGCTTTCCTGCTATCCTCAGGATTACTTTATCTGGTTTACTTCTCCAATAACGCCTTTGCCGAACGCCATACACAGGCTATTGGATGGTTTTCCATCTTTTTCTTCCTGTTTACGGCTCCTAAACTATTGCTGTCTCTCTGCACGATTATCGGGGTACCTTTCCACAAATGGCTACGGTGGCCCCGAACTCCCTTTATCTGTACCGGGCTGACATTAGCGTGATTTCTATCGTAATGATCATCTACGGGTCTTTTATCGGACGCACGCAGTTTGACGTCAAGAGGTAACTTATTCCTCGCCCAAGCTTCCATCGGCTTTCGATGATACCGTATTGTCCAGTTATCAGATATTCACATCGGAAGTTGGCAGAGAAATACTTCCGCTATTCAGAAGTTAGTAAAACTGGTGAATGAGCAACAGGCCGATCTTATTGTCTTTACCGGAGATCTGGTTAATCATCGTGCAGTCGAACTAAATGATTTTCAAGATATACTGTCCGGACTGAAAGCCAAAGATGGAGTCTACTCCATTTTAGGAAATCATGATTACGGCCCTTATTTCCGCTGGAAAAGCCAGCAAGAGCAAGACGATAATCTGAATGATCTCCTGCAAAGACAAGCCGCTATGGGCTGGAAGTTATTGAATAATTCTCATACGATTCTGATTCAGGGCAGCGACAGTATCGCCCTTATTGGAGTTGAAAACGAAGGAGAACCGCCTTTCTCCCAATATGCTGACCTCCCCGAAGCGATGCGGGGAACCGAAGGAATGTTCCAGATACTTTTAAGCCATAACCCTACCCACTGGAGACGGGAAGTACTCCCACAAACAGACATCGATTTAATGCTGGCAGGGCATACCCACGCTATGCAGTTAAAATTCGGGAATCATTCTCCTTCCTCTTATATCTATCCCGAATGGAGCGGGATGTATCTGGAAGGGACACGTGGTTTGTACGTAAATGAAGGCATCGGCTATGTCGGACTTCCTTTTCGCTTCGGTGCATGGCCGGAAATAACGGTGCTTACCCTACGACGGTAAGCACGCTTTTTCCATTGATCTTCTTATGTACCTGCACCTGAACTGAAATACGTTCACTCATTTCCTGTACATGGGAAATGACTCCGATTTTCCGTCCCTGCATCTGTAGCTGCTCCAAAACTTCCATGGCTGTTCTCAGGCTGTCAGCATCCAACGAGCCGAATCCTTCGTCGATAAACAGGGATTCTACTTTCAAATTATTGCTCGAAAGCGAAGATAAGCCCAATGCAAGTGCCAGTGAAATCAAGAAAGATTCACCTCCCGAAAGCGAATATACCGTACGTATCTCGTCACACATATCGCAATCAATCACCTGAAGCGCCAGTGTATCGGGAACTTGCTGTAACTTATACCGTTTGGAAAGATAAGCCAGATGTTTGTTGGCATGAAGCAATAACAGATTTAAAGTATAACTTTGGGCTATAACTTAAATTTAGCACCGTCGGCACTACCAATCAATTTATTCAATTTAGCCCAACGTACGGCAACTGCCTGTTTTTCGGTAAGTTCTTTGGTTATCTGCTCAAAGATTGTTTTATTCTTTGCCTGCTGCAACAGACATGCCTCCGCAGTCGATAACGTACGTTCCGTATTAAGATTATCTTCCTGCTGTTTCGCTATAGCCTGAGGAAGCTGTTCCGGAAATTCAATACCTTTCTGTTGCTCCCGAAGTTCTTCAATGACAACGGACAGTTGTTTCATTTCTCCTTGCAGGCCGGAAAGACGATTTTGTACTCCTTCCACTTGTTTACGAGCCCTTTCCAACGCCTCATTCAATTCTTTTCTCTTCGGGCAACAGCAGCCTCAGCTTCGTCCGCACTCTTCCCTTTTAATAACAAAGAACGTTCCTGTCGGAGTGCATCCAACGCTTTAGCGATCACTTCGAATCTTTGTTGCTCATCAACAGCTGCTTTCTGTAAAATAGCCGACTGTTCTTTAGCGGCTGATACCTTTTGCGCAGCCAAACGACACTGTGAGACATTCTCACGCAGAGCATCACAGTGTGTCCGCAATTTCTTTATTTTCTCATCGTTCTGCTGCCATTCCGCATACAGATGCTGATAAGCTGAAATACGTTCCGCCAACTCATTTAACCGATTCTGTATATGTTCTTCCTCTCCAGCCGGCAATCCTTCTTGTTGTAAAACGAACAACCGTTCTTTTATCTGTACCTCAGTTGCCCTTTGATGGGTTAAATCTCGTTGCAGGACAATGCTGCGATTATTTATCTGCTGATAAGCAGACACTGCGGTATTATATTCCTGTTCCATATTCCGGTAAAGAGTATCCACTACCTCTTGTTCCCGATGATAAGGATGTGTCGTACTTCCACAAACCGGACAGGCCTCCCCTTCCTGCAACTGCTGACGCAATGCTTTCACATCCTTTCCTACCGCCATACGGCATTTTCATAAAGCCGCTGCAAAGCTTTAACTACAGCATCCTGCTCTGCCAACTGCTGTGTACAAGCAGTCACTTCCTTTTCCAGTTTCTCTATATCCTGCTTCGACTTCGATTGTTCTTCAGTCAATTTCTTTATATTCTGCAAGCGCGTCAGTTCTTTTTGAATTTTACCCTGCTCATCTACCAAAGAAGGATAACCAAAAGAGTTTAACCGGCCAAGGCGTTCTTCATTCACCTTTGTCCATGTTTCCAATGTATCCTTTTCCTCATTAAGGATGACTTCAATCTGTTCCAGCTGCAGTGACTCCACATCCGTACGATTCAACAGACGACTCAAAGAATGATAGGAAATCCGTAACTGCTCTACTGCAGATGCAGATTTCTTATCCTGATCCGCCACCTGCTGACGGGCAGCCTGCAAAATTTGTTGCGACTGTATATACCCCGCCTGCTGCGACTGTATTTGTACATCCAGCTGACGTGCCTTTTTCAGATCCGGCTGTATCGCTTCCCACTGCGCTTTAAAATGAATCAGTCCTTCTTCCTGAACAACCAAAGCATCCTGTAGATTCTTTTGTTTATTCAGTTCCTCCCGCTCTTCCTGCTGCTTTTTCATCCAAAGAGCTTCCTGCATTTTCAATGAACGAACCACATTCAATTGCGCATTCAGTTCTGCCAGCAATTTAATCCCTGCCGCACGTTTCTCAACCAACTGTTCTTTCTCATTTTGCAAGGTTAAAAGTTCTTCCTCCGGCAACAACTCAATCACACTCATCTTACTTTGAATCATTGCCACCTCTTCTTGTGCAGCCTTATTCCGGGCAAAATCTCCTGGGAGATGCGGGAATAAACTCCTGTTCCCGTCAATTTCTCCAGTAGTTCCGCTTTCGCTGCCCCTCTAGATTTCAAAAAAGTTGCAAAGTCGTTTTGTGCCAGCAATACGGTACGGGTAAATTGCTCATACGTCAAACCGACCAACTCTACCAACTGTGCCAGCAATTCTTTCTTCGTTCCCTGAAATTCTTTTTCCGTATCCAAATCTTTCACCTCCAACACTTGAGGCTGTAAAGAACCACTCGCCTTATTCCTTGTCCGTCTGACCGACCACCGGGAACGATATCGATGTCCGTCCACTCCTTGAAAATCGACCTCCGCATATCCGTCACTCGTCCCCCGACGAAGCAGATTTCTCACATCTGACTGATTGATCTGGTTATCTCCCACATCTGCCAGATTGATACTCTCCACCGAAGCCGCAAAACGGGGAGCCTTATCATATAATGCCAGACACAGAGCATCCAACAAAGTCGACTTCCCGCTCCTGTAGCACCGGAAATTGCAAATATACCAGCCGAAGATAACGGTTCCACCGTAAAATCTATTTCAACACTGCCTTCTATCGAAGTCAGATTCTTCAATCTTATTGCTATAATTTTCATTCTCCTTCCTCCTCTTCTTTACGAGTTGCGGAAATATATGCTTCTTGGAATAAATCAGTCAGGTCGGCAGGCATTTCCGTCTGATAAACCTTTTCGAATGCAGATTGAGCAATCTGCAACGGAGACATTTCCTGCAATCCCTTTTTCCAGCCATCAGCCTCCTTTTCCACTCTTTCTTCCTGACGATAAGCAGAAACGATACGTGCCAGACGATATTTCTTACCAGCCAATGCCTCTTCTATTTCCTGACGAAGCATAGGTTCCGGTTCTTCAAGCAAAACCTTGACTTCCAGATAAGGAGCTTCTCCATCCACCTCCGGTAAGTCTCTTAATATTTCTATTATTTTTCCCGGTGAAGCAGCCTCTCCACCCGGCACACTGATAAGAGGTATGGATTGTGGACACTCTATCCTTCTGATATCAACCGCACAGCTTCATCTAAAGTCACCATCACCACTCCGTATGATAATGCTTCTCGGCAAAGACATAGGAATCGGACTTCCGGCATATCTTACATTCTCCCTGCCGGATACCCGCTGTGCTTTATGGATATGTCCCAAAGCCGTATACGCTATCTTTTCCGAAAAAGTATCGGGTGATACACATTCCAAACCACCAATCACTGTCCGTTCGCTATAATCCTTCTCGGCAATCTCTGATCCGGTAGCCTGTAAATGACCGACAGCAAGAATAGCCTGATTCGTTTCCCGGCGTGCCCACAATCTTTGCAAAAGTCGCGCATAAAGTTCTCGAACTCCTTCCATATATGGATTTCCTTCTGTCTCCACTACCGGATAATCTCCCTGCCGCAAAAAAGGAACAGCCATACAAAGTACTTCTGCTTCCCCTTCTCTATTCTTCAATTCTATTGTCAAATGATCATAGTCAATCTCTCCGCCCTCCAATTTGCGCACTACCCCTCTGACTTCCGTCCGCATCGCCTGCAACAAAGGCAGAGGAGCTTCCAAACGCGCCGCAGAGTCATGATTACCGGCAACAATCACAATTTGCAGTTTCGGATTCTCCGCAGTCACCCGATAAATAAACTCATAATATATGCGCTGAGACGCAGCAGAAGGATTGGAAACATCAAACACGTCTCCGGCTATAACCAATGCATCAATCTCGTTTTGTCGGATTTCTTCGGCCAGCCAATCAAGAAAAGCCTTATGTTCTTCCGCGCGGTCGTAACCAAAAAATGTCTGTCCTAAATGCCAATCGGCAGTATGTAGTATACGTATCATATCATTATCTGTCTATAACAGAAGACAAAAATAACATAATCGCAAAGATTATGTTGTATCCTACTGCTTTTTTACCAATAATCATGTATCTTTGCATATATATAAAAATAAACTCCCATGAAGATACTATATTATATTTATCAAATTTGTATTGCTTTACCTATCCTATTGGTATTGACTATTCTTACAGCGATTGTCACCATTGTAGGCTCTTTACTAGGAGGAGCTCATTTCTGGGGATACTATCCGGGCAAAATATGGTCACAACTCATCTGTCTTTTTCTGTTGATTCCTGTAAAGATTCACGGTCGTGAAAAATTACACGGGAAGACCTCTTATATCTTTGTGCCGAATCATCAGGGATCCTTCGATATTTTTCTTATTTATGGATTCATCGGAAGAAATTTCAAGTGGATGATGAAAAAAGCCTGCGTAAGATACCATTTGTAGGAAAAGCATGTGAAAGTGCAGGACACATTTTGTAGACCGGTCCGGTCCCAAAAAGTACTGGAGACCATTCGGCAAGCAAAAGATTCACTGAAAGACGGGGTATCCTTAGTCGTTTTTCCCGAAGGAGCACGTACTTTCACCGGACACATGGGATATTTCAAAAAAGGGGCGTTTCAATTGGCAGATGACTTGCAGCTGGCAGTTGTTCCCGTTACAATCGACGGTTCTTTTGAAATCCTGCCACGTACAGGCAAATGGATACATCGCCATCGCATGATTCTGACCATTCATGACCCTATTCCTCCTAAAGGAAAAGGTATGGAAAACATAAAAGCTACTATGGCAGAGGCTTATGCTGCTGTTGAGAGTGCACTTCCTGAAAAGCATAAAGGAATGATCACAAACGAAGACCAGGATCGGTAAGAAACGAAATGCGGGGATACTCACGCACCCCCGCATACCTAACCAGTCTTTATGCATTAATCTATTAAATCAAAAAGTCTATATATTATGTAGAAATCTTATTGTCTGGTTAGACATCATTTGCAATTCCTGGAATGTCAAAGCAAATCCTCTTCTTATTTCTTCTTCTAATCGCTCTAAAGAGAAGTACTCTGCTTTTATTCCATTGATTTTGCCTCTAAAATAATTATTGTATTGTTCATGCAATGTATCTGGAGTAACTAAACCTCCAAAACCATATTCCCCCACTACAATAACCGGTTTTCGTTGTAATACCCCTTCATAGGCTATACCCCTTGCGCCAATGATAAGCCCAGCCTCATTTACAGCTTCACTTATCTCCTCGTCAGAAAAGATATATCTCACCTGATACTCTTGTATTGTATCTAATAGAATACTTACTCTCAATTTTGCACGGGGACAATCAATCCCGACTGCAATAGAAGAATTATATTCAATAGATTGCTGTTTGTCACCTTCCCAAGTGCCAATAGCAACTGTATGATGACTATTCATTATATAAAAGTTAAGGTCTAGTTCCTTATTTACTCTATTACTAGTTCTCCGTATACGTATCCGCCTCCGGCGACTTTAAATTCTAGTTTATAAACGCCCGGAGCCCATCCTTCTATAGAGAAAGAAGTTGTTTGTCCAGGAGCCGTTACCTGACAGACTTCCTGTACTTGTCCATCCACTAGTATTTTCACTTCGCCCAAAGGAACTGTGAAAATGATTTCTACAATATTATCATCTGTAGAAACAGACGCACTAATAGGTATTACAGGAATAGAACGACTTGTCGTAGTCGGAACTTCTCCTTTTAACACAAGAGGCAGTTTTCTCTCTACCGTTCTGTACTCTCAATAGCGATCATATTCCCTGCAATAAATAATGCAGCTAGAAAAGATAAAATAAAACGTACTTCATAATTATATTGCTTTTGTTTCGCCAAAAGTACGGTATGTAATTCGAAAAAACAAAAAAATCAACCCGGACAAATTACAAGAGGTTAATGAAAAGTAACAACCTATTAATCAACATATTATTAATTATCAATTTAACATTTACCCGGACAATCCATTTTTTATTTCTCAGAATTCCTTCAAAAAAGGTCCAAATCAATCTTGCGGAGAATGCCATATCGACCTTTAAGCCTGCCTTTTGCCCTCGTTACAGAATCAGAAGTAGTATGAAAGATACAACTTAGCTCTTCGTGACTCAAACCAAATTTAAGAAAACAGCAAATCTCAAGATCATGTTTAGTAAGAGTTGGAGCTCTTTCCAATAAACGACTAACATAATTCCAATAAATCAAATCAAACAGACTAAATAACTTCTGACGCTCTTCATTAGAAAGTTTTCCTCTTAAGGTCCCCTCTTTTATTGCCAATAGAAGCCGAAATGCATGTATAAATGAGCCTGAAGATATGCCAACATTTAATTCACCCCCCAGTTCTTTCAGATGTTCCGACAAAGTTTTATTCTGCATGGTTAAAAGAACAATCTTTCCATTGAGTTCTCCTACTTTAGTACGATTTTCTTCTAACATCAGATTTTCCTTTAACACTGATCTTTTGATATTTGAATATCCTCTATTTCCTGCTGGTATCGTTCTATTTCTTCTTCATTCTCTTGAATCTGTAATTCAATCTCGGCTATTTTCTTTTTGTTATTCCGATTTTTATAATAATAATAACACATACATGCAACAACAAATAAAAAGCAATCGTACCCCACAGAATAAAGTTCGTATATCGTACTTTCATTTGCAAATTATCATTCCGTAGTTTTTCATTCTCATATTTTTTCTGTAAACTTGCTATTAACTCTCGTGAGTTAAGCTCCTCCATAGCATTAGTTATGGAATCTGCTAATTCATGATAAACTATTGCCTCTTCAAAATTATCAATGTCTTTTTCCAAGAAATATAAACAATCGTATGCACTAATCTGCGTATATGCTTTAGAAGAGTTCGCACTCATTATTAAATATTTTCTAGCATTTTCTGTCTGCCCCATTTGCATATATAAATATCCTAAAGACAAACATTCCATATATTTCTTTTCTTCATCTGTTTCTTTTTCATAAGCAGCTAAGAAATAACGTTCTGCTTCTGATAAATTTTGCATAGAGCGATACAATATACCTAATTCATGCAATATTGTAATTTCAGATAAATAATTCTTCTGTACTGCTATTTCTAATGCGTTATTATAATATAAGGAACAGCTATCCCATTCAGACTTAAACAAATAAACTCTAGCAATATTCAAACTAGCACTAATAACCGAAAGAGAATCCTTTAACTGCTTATATGTAGTAAGTGCTTCCCTAAAATTCGTCAAAGCATCATCGTACAAGTCCTGTTTTCGATTTATCATACCAACCTCTTCTGCTATCAATGCCAACATTTTTATGATCCTTAGTTCTCTCATAAACATCTTTTGCCGCAAGAAAAGATTTCAAGGCTTCTTCCTCCTTATCCAATTCAAGCATAACTCTTCCATGATAAAATAGAGCCTTTGCATACATTATTGGGGAGGTCTGAGTTATTGTATAGTAATTCAGAGCTAATGCAATCAACGAATCCGAACTAAACTTCATATAGTTCTTATCCATTGCCTGCGTCATCAGAAGAGCATAAGTCGCTTGTGACTCACCCCACAATTTTTCAGGATCATGAATACCTTTTAATAGGTTTAGAGCACTATCCGGACATAGATCCATACACTTTTCCACTTTTGAAAAAGTCATGTTGAGAGCGTCCGTATCTCTATGACAGGAAACTGCCAAAAAAGAAAGAATAAAGAAAAAAGCAATACGAATAGAAAAGGACGTTTTCATCTTATCTTGAGTTTATGCAAAAATACGCAAAAAACTCAAGATTTATTTCTTCGAACCTACATTTTGTTGCATCCGTTGATGCTCTTCTATCAATTGCATGTTCTCTTTGGCCTTCGTCAAGAACTCTCGCACCATCTTATTACTCTTAAAAGAATAGGGAGCATCCTTTATTATATCATCTATTTGTGGAGTCATAATAGGATATGGCAAAGAGCTGCAAAGCATTATAAATACATTAGGTCCTAATACATTTTCATAATTATCCGAGATGAAAGTCTTGACATATTGATTCATCGCTTTCATCAGTGAATCTCCTTCTGCAAGTAACTGTTCATGAACTTCTTCCAGATCAGCACCATCCATCACCATACGGGTTTCTTTTCTTTCCAGTTCACCGATACTTCTTCCATTGCATTCTTCTTTGCAATAAAGTCATACAATGCTGTGTTCAAAGGAGTTCCAACCGCTTTGAGATCGGTATTGCTAATAGTAATAACGATCTTGCCACTTTCCAACACAACCGGCATGACACTTTCGTCATCCATATAAAGTGTTGTCATTTGTACAGAATCGATTTTCCCTTTCATTGAAATGATCCATGTACTACCTCAGCCGAGTCCAGTTTTGTCCATTCTCCATCCCTCAAAGTCTTCAGATATAACATTTTCCATCCAGACCATTTACTGAAGATGTTCCTTCTATCTTATACTTATGAGTACACGAAGCTAGAAAGGGAAGCAAAAGCACAAAAGCAAATCTTATTTCACGTTCATTGTTTCATTAAATTCTGGGTACAAAGGTACAACTGATTCGGACTTAAAAGAAACATTTTATCAATATTTAAAACTTGTAAGACTCTTTTCTTTAATAATCCTTATAAACAGAGGTGGGAGATCATTTTTTTCATTTAGTTTATCTAAATTTGCAGTCATGAAAGCAACAACTTATGCACCTTTTGCCAAACCGCTTTATGTCATGGTAAAGCCCGTGGGAGCCGTATGTAATCTCGCATGCGAATACTGCTATTATTTGGAAAAGGCGAACCTATACAAAGAAAACCCCAAACATGTAATGAGCGATGAACTTCTGGAAAAGTTTATCGACGAGTATATCAGTTCTCAAACAATGCCTCAAGTGCTTTTACCTGGCACGGTGGAGAAACGCTGATGCGTCCGCTTTCTTTTATAAAAGGCGATGGAACTGCAAAAGAAATACGCCCGCGGACGTACGATTGACAATTGTATCCAGACGAATGGGACCTTACTCACAGACGAATGGTGCGAGTTCTTCCGTGAAAACAACTGGCTGGTAGGGGTTTCTATTGATGGCCCGCAAGAGTTTCATGACGAATACCGCAAGAACAAAATGGGCAAACCTTCTTTCGTCAAAGTGATGCAAGGGATTAATCTCCTGAAAAAACATGGAGTAGAATGGAACGCTATGGCTGTTGTGAACGATTTCAATGCCGAATATCCATTAGACTTTTATAATTTCTTCAAAGAAATAGATTGCCATTATATCCAGTTCGCCCCGATTGTTGAACGCATTGTTTCACATCAGACGGTCGTCATCTTGCCTCTCTGGCAGAAGGTAAAGAAGGAGCATTGGCTGATTTCTCCATAAGTCCGGAACAATGGGGTAACTTTCTCTGTACAATTTTTGATGAATGGGTAAAAGAAGATGTGGGCAAATTCTTCATACAGATATTCGATTCTACATTGGCTAACTGGATGGGTGAGCAACCGGGCGTATGTACAATGGCGAAGCATTGCGGACATGCCGGCGTTATGGAATTCAACGGAGACGTATACTCTTGTGACCACTTCGTATTCCCGGAATATAAATTGGGAAATATCTATAGCCAGACTTTGGTGGAAATGATGCATAGTGAACGACAGCATAGCTTCGGGACAATGAAATACCAATCACTCCCAACACAATGCAAGGAGTGCGACTTTCTATTTGCCTGCAACGGAGAATGTCCCAAAAACCGCTTCAGTCGGACAGCGGACGGCGAACCCGGTCTGAACTATCTGTGCAAAGGATATTACCAATACTTTCAGCATGTAGCTCCCTATATGGATTTCATGAAAAAAAGAATTAATGAATCAACAGGCTCCTGCCAACATCATGAAAGCACTAAAAGACGGAAGTTTAAAAATAGAATATTAACATCATAATTTATAATTGTTATCATAAAGTAATGAACAGACTAAGACTTATTTATTAGCGCTGACAGCGCTGCTGGTATGTACGTAAAAGCGGACGAAGGTATGTGGTTATTGCAACTAATGCAACAGCAACATTCCATAGATATGATGAAGAAGCAAGGATTAAAACTGGAAGCCCAGGATTTATATAATCCAATGGTGTCTCTTTGAAAGATGCAGTCGGTATATTCGGAGGAGGATGTACGGGAGAAATCATTTCACCGGAAGGCTTGATCCTAACTAACCATCACTGCGGTTATTCTTCTATCCAGCAACACAGTAGTGTAGAACACGATTATCTGACAGATGGTTTTTGGGCTACATCCAGAGATCAGGAACTTCCTACTCCGGGATTAAAGTTCACCTTCATCGAACGTATCGAAGATATAACAGATGTTGTGAATGCTAAAATCGCCGCCAAAGAGATTACAGAATCTCAGTCATTCACCGGTGCTTTCCTTGAAGGACTGGCTAAAGAACTCTATGAGAAAAGTGACCTGAAAGATAAGAAAGGCATTGTTCCGCAAGCCCTTCCTTTCTACGCAGGAAACAAATTCTACCTGTTCTACAAGAAAATATATCCGGAT
>ENA-OQJH01000709-OQJH01000709.1-human-gut-metagenome-genome-assembly--contig:-NODE-709-length-16795-cov-1.859551_pt1 | contig 16795 bp, 16 predicted proteins | sample MGYA00242597_ERZ504763 | MGnify/ENA primary metagenome ERZ504763 (study PRJEB26092, sample SAMD00036359) | human gut metagenome | host: Homo sapiens | study: EMG produced TPA metagenomics assembly of... | reverse complement strand
AAATGAAGAAGGTGATTATCATTTTATGGAGTTCGGGCATAACGATCAGAAGCAAAAAGGTCCCGGTAAAGGAGCATTTTATTCTTTCATGTATAATTTGAAGATTTATATTGATGAAGCACGTTCCAGAGGTGCACAACCTGTATTGGTAACGCCTACCCAGCGTCGTCGTTTTGATAAGAACGGTAAGATTGTAAACACTCACCTTGATTACCCTGACGCAATTCGTTGGTTGGCAACCAAAGAAAATGTACCTTTGATTGACTTGAACGAAATAAGTCGTACGCTTTATGAAGCAATGGGAGAAGATGCTTCCGAACATGCATTCGTTCATTATCCTATTAATACCTATCCGGGACAAACTAAGGAACTGAAAGATAATTCCCACTCCAATACTTTCGGTGCTTATGAGTTGGCAAAATGTATAATTGAAGGAATGAAGAAAGTCCGTTTGGACGCAGTGAAGTTTTTGAGGAAAGATTATAAAGGATTCAATCCGGAGCATCCTGATAAATTTGAAGATTTCAAATGGAGTCTTTGCCCGTTTACAGAGATAGAGAAACCGGATGGTAATTGATAACAGGAGGATTACTCCGGTATTTGATGAAAACGTAGATTAAAATATAAAATAGAAGAGGAATGATGAAAAAAGTAATGGTATCAATGGCGTTGGCAGTACTTGCATTGGGAAGCCAGGCACAAGTTTTGAAGAATGATCTGTTGAAAGGTTATAAGGAAGGCGATACTTTGGAGAAAGCAGTTTATGGTGATAAACGGGCTCCTATTAAAGTGGATACCTGGTGTGGTGCATTTACTTCCACACCGGTTGAGGGAGTAACAAGCCCTACTGTCGGAAAGGCTTTGACTTATGCCGGATACAGTGAGACGGGACCATCTGTTAATTTTGGTTTTCCGCAAGGGGTGAAAGGTTCTCGTATCAGTGTATATTCTTTGGTAGAATCAGGAAAAGTATATTCCAAGGGAACTTATTATCTGACTTGTCTGGTGAACTTTGCTAAAGTCGGTTCAAGTAATCTGGCGGATATTCTGGCTACGAGTGCCAGTTATGTCGGTGGGGGAAATCGTGGCCAGGTATATGTCAGACGCGAAGGAAATGATAAAATCAAATTTGCTGTAGGCTTGATGAAAGAACGCAACGAGGCTCCTATGGTATATGATTATAATACAACGCATCTGTTGGTATTGAAAGTCGATTATGATAAGAATGAAGTTTCTTTATTTGTAGACCCGGAATTAAGTCAGAATGAACCGAAAGCAGACGCTGTAGTAGTTGGTGAAGAAGGGGCTTTGAAAGCAGGCCTGAAAGCAATCTCGTTGAGAAATCGCAGTGGTTTTAAAGGAAATATCGGTAACTTCCGTTTTGCTAAAAACTGGAGGGAGTTATAGGAGAATAGTATCACATAAATTCTTGTATAAGAAAGGGGGATAAAGCCGAAGTACAGCTTTATCCCCCTTTTCTTATGTTGTGTTTAAACATTGTAATTTTATATGATGGAGATTCCTGTTTGTTTGGTATTGCTATATTTCAGTTCTGTCTACTATCAAAAATAACGTTTGTGTGATTAGTTAGTTGTAGCTAAGTAATTTCTATAATATATGCCAGTAGTTGAATGAGAGTAAAATGGTGCGGAAATGAACTAATGCTCTGTTACTATATATTAGCCAGCTTCTATTAAACGATTAATCATTATGACACTAATATTTTTTCGTATGACCTAGGTCAGATGATTATACGACGTTAGTCAGATGATTATCTAACCTTAGTCATATAATCATCTAACCTAGGTCATACGAAAGAAAAAAATGCGATTAAAACTATAAAGACTCGGTTAGTAGAACACTAATTTAGTCGTAAGTTCCACTAAGCAATAGGAATGAAGCATAACGGTACGGGAATGAATGATAGTTTGTTTTCAACTACTGATTCGCATGATATATAAATGTATATTAAATTTTTAGTCCTTTAGGAAAGTCGTGATCTTTTAAAGATAAGGTCATTGTATAAGAAGGTCCTCCAAACTACTTCTGGAGGACCTTCATTACCAACCTTTGAATAAATTTATAGATCGTATTTTTAATTATGTCTTTTGCTTGGCTTTGCTCTATTTATACGCTGCATTTTGTTCATATAGACCTTCTTTTACTTTCATTTGGGCATCAGGGATAGGATATAGATAAGTGCCATCTTTTACACGAAGATATAAATTGTATGTTTCATCTCCTTCACCGGCGTATCGTTTAAACATCTCCTGCAATAGTGGCTTAAATCGTCCTTGACGTACGATATCATGCCAACGGATGCCTTCACTAGCCAATTCTCTACGACGTTCTATATCAACTGAATCTGCAAAATTTGCAGGGGTTATGTTTTCGTCTAATGCAGGTAGCCCGGCTCTTGTACGTATTCTATCAACATATTCTTTGCCTTCGGTAGGACCCGTTATTTCGGCATACATGAGCATAACATCTTCCAGACGAATCAGGGGATAATTGGTTGGGAAATAATTACGGTCTACTATTTGACTACTGATATCTGAATAACCTAATTCTTTTCGTTTTACGTTGTGCTCGAATAGTTTTACGTAAAGTCTTCTCCGGTATAAGGTCTTCCATCCTCATCTACCATATTACCGGTTTCGATAGTACCATGACAACGTTGATCAATAAATTCGTCATTTTCGTCTTTTTTGTGTGAGGATTTTATCTAATGATTTTTCACAGTACACAGTATTTCCCAATAATTTGACAGCTGTATAGACTGGTGAAACTGATGGGACGGACGCTGGTACCATTGGATTGCCATAACCATTAGCGGCCATGTATTGAATTTCAAAAATATGGTATTTATTGTCGTTTTCGCTAATCCACATTTTATTCCATTCATCCATGTCTTTGGCCCAAAATTTGTGATTGTTTGCATCAGAATAATCAATAACTTCCTTAAATAATTCTTTAGCCAAATCTTTTTTAGACTCGTCCTGAATGGGGAAACCTGCCATAGTTAAATAAACTCGTCCTAGTAATGATTGAGCAGCAGATAAGGTAGCCCGTCCTGCAGAAGCGGATTTTCCTGTCATAGTTAAAGGTTCATTCATTAAATGAATTTATAGCATCTTGTAGGTCAGGAATAATTGCATTTTCATAGACTTCAACCGTTTCAGATTGTTTGATTGTCATTGCTTTCTCGATTGATATTGGTTCCAATACGACAGGAATTCGACCAAAATAGCGTACCAATCAAAATAAGCCAGACCTCTTAGAAATTTAGCTTCACCGATAAATTGTTTTTTTACATTGTCTAAATCAGCAGAGAATTCTACCTGATCAACTTTAGATAGAAAAAGATTAGCTCGTGCTATGATTTCATATAAATCGTTCCAGGCATTGGAGATGGTTGAAATAGTGGTAATGTTTGAGTTAAAGCAGGCGATATCTACATAATCACGTTGTTTGCCTAATTTATAAGGTACCCATACGTTATCCGAACGTATTTCTGACATCATCCATGAATATTCCGATAGTGGCATCAGGCCATTATAAATACCTATAATAGCTTGTTCTAATTGTGACGGGGTTTGATAAAAATTCTCACTGGTACGGGTATCTACAGGTGTAACATCCAGCCAGTCATTGCAGGAAGAAAAAAACAAACCTAAACATATTGCACTACTTGTGATATATTGATATAGTTTCATAAGATTAATAATTAGAATGTAACATTAACTCCTAAAGAAATCACTCTAGCTTGTGGATAAGCTCCGTAATCATAGTCGCCGGATGAGCCGTTACTGGATTCGGGAGAGAATCCACCGTCATATTTGTCCCACATGATAAGATTTTCTGCAGTAACGTAAACGCGTGCATTTTGTACTATTTTTTTTAATGGTAATTTATATCCAATGTTATATTTTTTATTTTAATAAAATCTGAACTGTACAACCAGCGTGTATCATATAATTGACCTGTATTTGAATTACCAATTCCAGGTGTTTTGCCGTCTCCTGGCTCTTCTTCCGATCTCCACATATTTTCCAGCGGGATAATACATTGATACTTACTCCCATACCTGGCCTGTCCATGGCACGACCTAGCAAACCGTAAACTTTGCCACCTGTCTGCCCGGTTATGAGGATGGATAAATCAAAGTTTTTGTATTTAAAAGTATTTGTCATACCAAAGGTGAAATCGGGGTCAGGTTTGCCAACTAATGTGCGGTCGTTATCATTGATATATCCGTTGCCATCCGCATCACGAAAACGTACGTCTCCTACAACAGTTTGCTGCATAACAGGATATTTTTTAAGTCTTCTTGTTTCTGATAAACCCCGACAGCATCATATAAATAGAAAGATTTGACAGGCTGGCCGACCATGAAAATCTGTGTGTTTTCAAATCCTGTAAAATATGAGCTGTTATCATCTCCTAAACTGATTACCTTGTTTTCATTGTAGCCAATGTTGAATGAAGTATTCCACTTTAACTTTCCGACGAGATTTTTAGTGTGGAGTTCGATCTCAAATCCTTTGTTTCTGATAGAACCAATGTTACCCCATGCTTTTGTAAAACCTAATAAGGCTGGAACGTTTACTTTATACAATAGATCCTTAGTCGTTTTTATATAATAGTCGGCAGATATAAAAATACGATTCTTGAATAATCCCATATCGAAAGCGATGTTCCAACTATCTGTCTTTTCCCAGCCAATTCCTGATTGGCCAATGAAATAGGGGCAAATCCATTGATGATACTACCGGATGTATAATTCGCATTATCTAAGACAGCAAGTGAAGCGTTGGATGGTATAGAGTTATTTCCATTCATCCCCCAACTGGCACGTATCTTTAGTGAATTAACAATGAAATCTTTAGACCAGAAGTTTTCATTTGAAATTCGATATGCAGCGGAAATTGCAGGGAAAATTCCCCAACGGCTGTTTTTTCCAAAGCGGGAAGAACCATCCCGGCGGATACTTGCTGTTAATAAATATCGGTCGTCATATTCATATTGTACACGCCCAAAATAAGATAATAAACGAGAAGGGGTGGATAGATTGGCTGCTGCTTTTTGCATTACTACGTCCTGCATGTCGAAAACTTCTAATGCATTGTCAGGAAACTGTTTGGCTGATAGGTTACTTGAAGAACCGTTTGAACTTTCCATTGAATAACCAGCCATTCCACTTACTGTATGTTTAGCAAATGTTTTGTTGTATTTTAATAATGCTTGTAGCAGGAACTTATGGCTTCGATTGTCTGAACGGCTACCGGTTGTTTCATAACCTTCTCCGTTACTCCATTTGGATGTAATATTACTAGGTTTGAAATTACGGCTTTGGCTACTGTTGAAGTTGTAAGAGCCAGTTAGCTCTGCCGATACACCATTCCAAATGTCTGCTTTAACGTAAGCAGAAGTACTAAAACGGGCATTTTCAGAATCTCTTACCGTTTGTTCCATGTTAGCAATCGGACTTACTTTGCTAGAACTAGTCCAGGCATAAGGCGGGTGACCTTCGGCACCGGTGTATAATCCTGAAGTTGGTTCTACTATCGGGCACATGGTAAGCATGTTGTTTGCTTGTTGGTCTTTGCCATCAACACGCCCACCTTCACTCCATGTTGCACTAGGGGCTAGGTTGAACCCAACTGTGATGCGGTTTAATATTTTAGATTCTATATTGGCACGCAAAGTTAAACGCTTGTATCCGCTAGTGATGGCAATTCCTTGTTGATCTACGTATCCCAGAGATACGCGGTATTTGGTGTTATTTCTTCCACTGGAGATGGATAACTGATAATTTTGTAGAGGTGCCAGGCGGAAAAACTCATCTTGCCAGTCAACTAGTAACAAACCGCCGTAGTTTGGTTGTGTCCAACGGTCATCATTGACATAATTATAGTTCATTTTTCCTATCAGTTTTATACGGGTTGCCATATCGTCGTTTGCTGTCGCCCCTATGCTAGCGTATTTTTCCAAATATCTTTGGTTATTGTATGAAGTACGAAAATCAATCCATTCTTCCGGAGAAAGTACATCAAGTTTTCTTTCCAATGATTGAACTCCATATGAAGCTTGAAACTGTACCCTTACTTTGGAGTCTTGAGTTGCCTGTTTGGTGGTGATAAGTACTACACCATTTGCGCCGCGTGAACCATAGATGGCAGAAGATGAAGCATCTTTGAGCACTTCAATGGAATGGATATCGCCAGGATTAATGCTACCTAAGTCGTCTGCTGGTATTCCATCGATCACATAAAGCGGGTCTGAACTGGCGTTGATAGAAGCCGCTCCACGAATACGGATTTGCAATTCTGAACCAGGTTCACCTGTAGTAGTCCGTACCTCTACTCCTGCCAGTTGGCCTTGTAAGGCAGATGCGATGTTTGTTGTGGCCCGGTCTTCCAGACTTCTGCATCTATTTTGGCTATAGCTCCGGTGATATTTCCTTTTTTGGCGGTGCCGTAGCCAATGGATACAACTTCGTCTAATAAGATAGATGACTCATCCAACTTTATGTGAAGAGGTTTGTCGGTTATAGAGACTGTTTTACTATTAAAACCGATGAAAGAAATTTCTAACTCTCTAACACTTTTCGGGAGTGACAGAATGAATTTTCCGTCTAAGTCTGTAATAGTCCCTTTGTTGGCTCCTTTCGCCTTGACGTTAGCACCGATTATCGGTTCATCTTTATCATCGACTACAACACCAGTCACTGTTCGTTCTTGTGCAAACGACATTGCTGAATGTAGTAACGCTATGAGAAGAAAAAATAGTATTTTCTTTCCCCAACTGCATTTTTCATACAAAATGTTTTTCATGTTGATATATCTAAGTGATTAAATTAGTAAATAATAGAAGATGTAGACAGACTTGGATTTGTCTTGCTTCTTCTGCAAAGAAAGTGCATTGGAAGAATTCCTGTCCAAATATTCGTACGGAAAAGATGTAATTTTATACAAATTGCCGAAATTCTGTTAATATTGGTATGCGATGTCTCCAAATATTTAATATATGGTTCCTTATTGTTGTTCTTTGATTTGTTCGTACATCTTTTTACCTAAATATTCAGAGGAAATCTGATTAAAATGTAGGCGGTCACCAAGCAACTCTGCATCTGACATATCTATCAGATAGATGTTTGAATCTTCTTTGGCAAGACGTTTCATTGCAGCCTCCACTTCATTATTGTATCGTTTGTTTTTCTTGGCTACTGTGCCGAAGATGAACGGAAGTTTAGAATAATCCTTTCCTGTCTTTTTACAGAGGTGATTACGTACATACGCGATTACTGCTTTTAGGTTTCCGTAATATTTGTCTCCATTGGTACAGTCACTTTCTCCTTGATGCCACAAGAATGCATCAATTTGATAACCGTTCTTCAATTTAGATAACGTATTGTTGATGCAGCCGTCTATGTTGTTGATAAAAGAAAGGAGTAATGAACGTCCTTTTTCACAGGTTGCTGTGTTGTGTGATAGCCATTCGGGATTTGCCGACCAATGAACCGATTTCTCCGAATTTGTAGAAGCTCGATGGAAGTTCCACCAATAGCCCATTTAATAACATAGAAAGGTTCTTGCCACAACTGTTCCAGCCAATAATAGGTGACAGCATCATATCCCCATGTGTTGGGTTTAGCCCTTCTTTTACTTTTAGGCCAATAAGGACGAAATTTTCCGTCTATACGATTTTGTGCAATCTTGCAATATTTGTAAGCACCTGTAGTGAAAGATGTGTCCGTTGCCATAGCTTTGATGTATTCTGGCAAACGGTCGTTAGGAACTCGACCATCGGTATTTGATTGTCCGGCGGTGATAATTACGTGTGCGGGATTATTATTGCTTGCGTAGCAGTTGCAACTGAATGCAAACATTAAAATAATAAAAATGTTTTTCATCTTGGAAATATTATTAGGATAGTTTATGCAATAAAAGTCCTTCAGAACGGCGATAATAAACGTGAGAAGGACTTTTTTATCAAAAACAAACAATCTTCTACTAATTCTAATACCTATTGAAAGTCAAATCAGTTAATTGACTCAAGGAACTCGACTTCTACAATTCTAAGAGTATTTTTACTTTTACTTTTTTCCAGTTCCATTTCGTTTGCCACTTTAGCTTTTACTTCTGTGATTTCTCCAAAGGCGTCATTGTCACTGGTGTTGCCTTTCAGTCGGATTGTGATTGTACTTGCTTTTACAGGATTGTCGATATTTAGATGGACATATCCTAGACTTTTGTCCGTATTTCCACTCCATATCAATTTGTTTCCGGCAAATACTTCTAAAGGATAACTACGAGTACGCCATCCTTGTAATTTCAAGCAAACATCATCTATTTCAGCTTCTCTTTCGAGTGTATAAGTTATCCATGCAGTACTAAGTTTACCATCGTTTTTCCATTCGCTCAATTCGTTGTCATCGAAGCTATTTTTAGCTTCTTCATGATTGAATCCTGCTTTTGCGGAGATAATCTGTATTCCCTTTTTCGTATCTTTGTAAGATGGGGTAGAAGGAGTTGCTCCTTTATCTAACTTACCTTTCAAGGTGGTTTGCGGGAGATAAGTGCTTAAACCTGCATTTATTTTTACCGGAACCGTCTCCAATGTAAGAGTTTCGGTTGGAAGTCCCTCTGCTTTTGCTGTCAAAACAATTTTTCCGGCAATGGTTGTACTACGGATAAGAGCGCGGTTGATACCGCATTCTACTGGTAGGTTCGTATCGAGGATATGATTGTTTTTTCCTTGAGCGATACCTCCTCGCCATTCAGCGTTGCCTTTCAGTGTGAATTGTATTGTACGATTGTCTAGCGGACAACGTTTTCCGTTGTTATCTACTACCTCCACTTGTATCAATGCCATGTCTGCACCGTCGGCATGGAAGCCTTCGGGATTCTGTATGGCGGTAAGCTTTAACTTTGCGGGTTCACCTACTGTGCTTATCATGTAGCGACTGACTTCTTTTCCACCTTTGTCGTAGCTGACAGCTTCCAATTTCCCCGGTTGATAAGAAACTTTGTCAAAAGTAAAGAGGAAGTTGTATTCACGTTTTCCTTTTCCAAGGGATTGGCCATTTAAGAAAAGCTCCACATTTTCTCCGTTGGAGACTACGTATATGGGTTTAACTGTGTTTTTAGGATAGTTCCAATGGCCGATAATGTAAGTCTGGAATTTATCTGTATCCACCCAACCATTCCACATAACTTGATGAGCATAGAAGCCATCTTTTTCGATGCGCATTGGATCTGTCACACCACTGCGGCGGTAATTTTCGGCTCCACGATGATGAGTATTACTATCGGAGAAGATTATTTTTGCTCCACCGGAGTTTACCCTGGTTCCTGTTCCGGGACGTTCACGCCAATAGTCGTACCAACGACGGACAAGTTCAACGGAAAATTCATCTTGATTATGATTATAACTAGTTGCTGGTTGATTACGGTGGAGCGGTCCGTCTCCTTCTTTATGAAAAGGATAACTATACTCATCCCAATATTTACGCAATCCTTCATCACGACAATATTCAGTAGCCCACATCGGGTGGTGCATACTCTTATTGATATATAACATTCACCTCCGTACTCTGCTTCACGAATATCCAGCATTTCGCGTGAGCCGATAGCACGTCCGCCGAAAGGGTCATATTTATCACGAATAGCTTTCATTTCTATCATGTGTTCACGACTGATGGATTCATTTCCACACTCATAAAAAAGAATACTTGGATTGTTGCGATTATAGATAATTGCGTCACGCATTAGTTCGACACGTTGTTCCCATTGACGTCCTTCACGGTCTTTTTCAGAGTCTCCCGCAGGCATTGCCTGTATCAGTCCTACACGGTCACATGATTCAACGTCTTGTTTCCAGGGTGTAATGTGCATCCAACGAACTAAATTGCCGTTACTTTTTACCATTAAATCATTTGAATAATCACTAAGCCATGCTGGTATGGACATACCTACAGCAGGCCATTCGTTGCTAGTGCGTTGTGCATAACCTTTCATTTGGATAATACGATCGTTCAACCATATTTTTCCCTCTGCGAAACGGGTTTTTCGGAATCCGGTACGTGTACTTACTTCGTCGAATATTTGATTATTCTCATCTTTCAAAGCGGTTTTGACTGTGTATAAGTAGCCGTAACCCCAACTCCAGAAATGAAGGTTATCAATAGGGGTGGAAGCTTTTATTATTTTTGTTTCTCCGGTCTTCAAAGTTATTTTGTCCCCTTGAAAGCTTTTTATCAATCTACCGTCAGCATCTAATACGGTTACCTGATAGCTGAACTGGCGAGATTCTTGACTGTCGTTTCTGACTTCCGATTCAGCGTGAATAGTAGCTTTACGTCTTTTTATATCAATATCTTTAGCATAAATATAAACTCCTGTTGTTTTCAGGTTACTGTATAAAGGAAGAGTTTGGTATACATTGTCAGTAACATAGAGAAAAAAACGTTTTTAGGAATGCCACCATAATTTGCATTGAAATTTCGGTCGTTCCACTGAAATCTTGATTTTGTTGCTGCTTCTCTATAAGTCCAGCTATTATCTGTGCGTACTGCAATCAAGTTTTCTCCTTGTTTAATGTATGGAGTTAGGTCGAAACCTACTGCCATGACTCCATTCTCATGTTTTCCCAAATGATATCCGTTGATATAAAAATCACCACCTTGCGTACGCCTTCAAATTCTATAAAAACTTTTTGATTGCTTTTTAAATCAGGCAGTTGAAATCTCTTACGATACCAAGATATGGTATCTGTAAGGTCTTCAATAGATACCTTAAATGCTTCATCTTCATTAAAAGCATGAGGTAAAGTTACTTGTTTCCATTGGCTGTCGTCAAATTTAGCATTTTTAGCTTTGGGAAAGTCGCCTATTTGCAATTTCCATTCACTGTTGAAATTGTATTTTTTGCGTTCGGATGCTTGTCCGTTGATGACAGACAGTGCAGTCAGCAGAAATACGAAAAGAAATAATTTGTGTTTCATGATAATCAATTAAATTGTTTTGCTGCAAAGAAAGTGTATTGAAAGAAGATACACCCGGTATTAAAGTACGGAAATAATGTAATTTTTATCTTTTGATGGAAAAGTGTGACCGATGTTTGTACATGATTTCAGATAATAGTACACATAACCCCATTGGCAGAGAGAATGTGTACTATAATCAGTCAGTTATCATGTATCCTGTTTAAGCATTCGTTTCTCCTTTTTCTTCAGCGGGTTGCTCCGTGTTTCCTGCTGTGGTATTGGAAGCCGGAGCTTTACCACCGTTCTTCTGATAAACAGAAGGGGCTATTCCGAATTGATTCTTGAAGCATTTGCTGAAATAATAGGGATCGTTGATACCTACTTTGTAGGAAATCTCGGAAACAGTCAGGTCTTCGGTTAACAATAATTCCGCAGCTTTCTTCAAACGAATGACACGCAGGTATTCATTGGGAGAGTATCCGGTGACACCACGTACTTTCTTGTAGAATACGGTACGTCCCAATCCCATCAGGTTGGCATAGTCATCTACGGAAAATTCTGTTTCCACCATGTGTTCGTTCAGCATTTCATTCAGTTTTGCCAGGAATTTGCTGTCCTTGTTGTTCGTACAGATAGCCGCATGAACCATTCCCGGTTCGTTGGAGAATTTTTCACGCAGTTTGTCCCGCTGTTCGATCAGTTTGGAGATTCTGGCCAGTAATAAGGAGATGCTGAACGGTTTGGTGATATAAGCATCCGCACCGGATTCGATACCTTCCAGATATTTTTCTTCCATATTGAGGGCGGTTAGCAGAATGATGGGAATGTGGCTGGTGGCAAATTCATTCTTTAATTTCTTGGTCACTTCGAATCCCGTCATACCCGGCATTAATACGTCGCAGATAATCAGATCTGCATCATAAGTTTGTGCACGTTCGAAGCCACTGATACCGTCCGCTTCTGCTACCACTTCGAAGTAATGGCCGATCTCTTCTTTCAGGAATTCGCGGACATCATTATCATCTTCAATGATTAATATTTTCCGCTTGTTCAACGGTACGGGAGGTGCTGCCTGTTCGTCCGTATTTTCGTCTGTGACAAACTCTTTATGGCGTTGTTCCTCTTCTTCAATCAATAACTGGTTAGGAACGAGGAAATCTTTTTCTTCATAAACACTGGCATCCGTTGGTAGTTCGACGGTGAAGATGGAACCGCCGTCTTCATTCTCATTATAAGAAATCGTCCCTTTATGTATATTGACCAGACCGTATGTGAGATGAAGTCCGACACCTACACTGCTGTGTGAGAAGCTGCTTTGCATAAAGCGTTTGAACAGTTCGGCACGCTTCTCTTTCGGGATGCCCAGTCCTGTGTCGATCACTTGTATGCAGAGTTGTTTCTTCTGTTCCTGTACGTCTACTTTGAATATAATCTTTCCGTTGGAAGGAGTATATTTAAAAGCGTTGGAGAGCAGGTTATAGATCACTTTATCAAGATTTCCTTTATCCACAGGCATCTTGTAAGAGTTCTGTGAAGGCTCGAAACGGAAATCCATGTTTTTGGATTCGCTGACATCCTTGAAACTAAGGAATATTTCATAGCAGAAAGCGACAACATCCGTTTCCTCCAGGGAGAGGGCGAGTTTGTTTTTCTGCATTTTCCGGAATTCCAGTAGTTGGTTGATAAGCCTCAACATTCGTTTCGTGCTCTTGTCCATGATCTTCAGGGAGTGTTGCATATCCTTGGAGTGGTTTCCCATGTTGACAATTCTTTCCAAAGCACCTTGAATCAGTGTCAACGGAGTGCGGAATTCATGAGAGATGTTGGTAAAGAATTCCAGTTTATACTCCGTCAGCTGGTTTTCTACGGCGATACGGTTACGCAGCGCATTGAAATTTCTGATAATACGGAAACTGAAGTAACCCGCTATGGCTATCAGAATGGCATAGATCAGGTAAGCCCATCCGGTTTTCCAGAAAGGAGGAGCTATGACGATTTCCATCACATTTTCTTCTCCCCAGATACCGGCGGCGTTGCAGGCTTTCACATGCAGTTCATATTTGCCCGGAGGCAGATTCCGGTAAGTGGCAAAGTTCAGGCTGGAGGGTGAACTCCATTCCGTATCGTATGGAGGAAGACTGTAAGAGTATTTGGATACCCCGTCCAGATAGTTGAAGGTAGAGAAAGAGATCGTGAGTGAACTTTGATAATATTTCAGGTTCAGTTCGTTGATGTAGGGCATCGCTTCCTGTAAAGGCGAATCCTCCACTCCCGGAAGCATGTGCGCACCGTTGATTTGAAGTCCGGTGAAGATAACGGAGGCAGGCTTGTCTAACGTCTCTATCTTGTTGGCATCCAGTACTACCAGGCCATAGTTTGTTCCGAACAATAATTTGCCGTCATTGCTGACGCAAGCGGTGTTTTCACTATATACATTTCCTAAAGTGTAGGAAGAGAAAAAGTAATTCTCTATCTGTTTGGTGGCCGGGGTGAAACGGGAGATGCCATATTCGGTTGCAATCCACATTTTATGGTCCTTATCCTGAACGATGGACTGGACGACTGCATTGGATAATCCGTCTTTTATATCATAGCAATCGAAAGTCAGGTGTTGATAGCTGTCTCCCGGGTGGCAGACTGCGAATCCGGCCCCGGAAGTACCAATCCACATATTACCTTTATCATCGTTCATCAAACAACGGATCTCGTTGCTGGGGAATGTGCCGTTGGCATGATTGTAAATCACGTAATTCTTGGGTGATGCAATCAGTGAATCCGGATGGAAGATATAAATACCGTTGTTGGTGCCTACCCACATGCGTCCGTTCTTGTCCTCTTCGATGACACGGATCCGTTTTTCGCCGTAGTTGTCTTGTAAGAAGTGCTTAAACTGGTAACCGTCGGCAGTCTTAACTGCCAAATTCAATCCTCCACCGAAAGTGCCCAGCCACATTACGTCCTTTTCTATCGCGATAAATGGAGTAAACTTGGTCGTTGGATAGAGAGTTAGGTTCCTGAGGTCATTCTTATACCATTTGTTTGCGCCGATGCGAAGGCCGATTCCTCTCATTCCCAGCCATAAGTTGCCTTCCTGATCTTCGTTCATGCTGTAAACGTTATGGGTGAAGTCTTCTTGGCGGATCACTTTGGTCAGGGCAGAGTTGTATTCGTAAAGGCTACCCATGCGGTTGGCCATGTAGATATTGCCGTTTTGAGTCTGGAAGAGCATACGGATGGTATTCGAGCGGTCGGAACTGTTTTCACCGCTGGGATGAATACGTTGTGTCCCTTTGTTCAGAATTTCCAAATGAGATAAACCCGAGAATTCAGAGCTTACCCAGATACCTCCGGAAAGGTCTTCCATTACAAATTGAAGATAGTTGGAGTTGATGTGGCTGGATTGATTGACTTCGAATGTGAAGTGTTGCAGGTTGCCCGTCGATAACTCATAAGCGTAAAGCCCGTTGCCGTAGGTCGATATCCAGAGAATGTCCCGTGAGTCGTGTACGATGCTGTAACGTTCCACATCGATGTAACCGATATGTTTGGAGGAAAGGAACTGGAAAGCTTGATTTTGCCGGTGGTTAGGTCGACGTACCATAAATTGCCCGTATAGTTATGTACCCATACATTTTTCTTATTGTCCCTGGTGACAGCGCCATTTTTGATATTCAGTTCCGAGTAACGACTTAGTTTACCGGTCGGAATATCCAGTATATAGCTGCCGTTGACGGTAAACAATACCCATTTATCCTGCAAGAGGAAGTTGCCTGTGACGTGGCTGTATCATCAAAGCCTTCTGCTAACGACGCAACCTTTTCCAGCTTGTCCGCGGAATAGGTATGACGGTAGATTTCATTTTTATCGGTAATGATACAAGTGTATTTATCATAAGAAATGATGTGTTCCCAGTTCTGTTGTTGCGGGTCAAGATTGTTCGTTTTACCATTCTGATACTTCAATAACCCTTTGTCCGTACCAATCCAGACTTCTCCTTTTGCACTTTCCAAAACGAATTGTACTTTATCGGAAGGCAGATTGCCTGATTTCTCTTTATACGCCTGCGATGAAAATTTGCAGTCCTGATAAACGACTCTGCGGCAACCGTTTTGATTATGCCATAACCAAATAGAGTTGTCGGAAAGGATAATGAATTTGGAATAGTTTTCCTTGTATTCCCCATTTCCGGTGAAATCCACAAAACAGCCATGACGTAAATCATAGCAACTGATAAAAGAAGAAATTGTTGAAATCCACATGAAGCCGTTCGGGTCTTCTTCCATGCTTCGGATACGGGAATCGGCTAATGAGAGTGGGTTATTTATATCCGGATAGATATTGACGAAAGAATTGCCGTCATAATAACTTAATCCGTTGAGAGTTCCCAGCCAGATAAATCCTTTACTATCCTGCATCATATAGCGGGTCGAATTATTTGCTAATCCATCTCCGGTAGTCAGTTTATTGGAGCGAATTTCCACGGAGGCCGACAGTGGATAGAGATAAAGCAATAAAAGCGATAATATAAGGAATGTATTCTTCTTCATAGTGGATTTATATGTGTTATATGCAGGCAAAGATAGTTATTTCTTTGGATTTTAAACAAATCTGCCTTCGTATAGTAAAATACCAAGGGCAAGAGATGTGTATTTGTGGTTGGCGCTGATACTTTTAGTATAACACTTACTTGAATTGATATCCTCTGAAAGTACCTTTCATCTTTATAAGGTCCGGTCCGAAATAGAATCCGGTTGTGTTGGCTGGTTATAGCCTACATTTTGGGTAGCGATACTGATTCTGTATATCGGTTCTTCAAGGAAGGTGTGGAATCTGTATTCGGTCGGGATAGTCGATACGTAGAGCCGGAGAGAAGCGTTGTCCTCGGAGCGTACGAGTACTTCTTCCCGCCAGTCGCCTATAATGTCACCTTGGAGACAAGGATTCGATTTCGTTCCATTGTTGAAAAGAGTTCCTGTGAATTTGACAAGCGGAACAAACTTTTTGTTTTCCCAGTCGTATTTAATAATCATGTTTCTATCCAATAGTTCGCGTAATAGGTCTCCATCCCACCAGACAGCCATATTGGTCGGCATATTTCTCATTTTAGGGGCTATGATTTCTCCTTTTACGTTTCGAATTCCTTGTGAATCTCCTGACCACATTTCCACACCCGGATGAGTCGGGTCAATGTCGGCGGCCATACAACGTCCTACATCGGTATTGCTTTTTAGCTGAAACAACACTTCTCCCGTTGCAGCATCTCTATAAGTGGAGCCGTCACGTTTGTTTTCATGGCAGTCCCACACTTGCAGACCTTTTCGTGAAGGGTCAAAATGTGTCAGGTGGATGGCGTCTCCATGTCCCATTCGGGTAGAATAAAGTCCTTTGCCGTTGTGGTCGATAGCACAGGAACCGTAAATGATTTCGTCGCATCCGTCACCATCCACATCGCCTACACGCAGATTGTGGTTTCCTTGTCCGGCGTACTGCTCACATCCGGGATGGTTGCTGTCGAATACCCAACGGTTCTTCAGTTCTTTTCCGTTCCAGTCGAAGGCAGCCAGAACAGTACGCGTGTAGTAGCTCGGCACATGACAACACTTGGGTGTACTCCGTCAAGATAGGCTACACAAGCCAGGAAGCGGTCGCTTCGGTTACCTTTTGCGTCTCCCAGTCGCAACGTTGCCGCGGGCAGGGATATAGTCGATGGTATGTAAGGCTTCACCGGTGTCTCCTGAAAAACAGTCAGGTATTCTTGCCTTTCAGAATATCGTCCTTTGCTTCATTATCTGACTTTCTGCTGGGA
>ENA-OQJH01000708-OQJH01000708.1-human-gut-metagenome-genome-assembly--contig:-NODE-708-length-16798-cov-1.754664_pt1 | contig 16798 bp, 27 predicted proteins | sample MGYA00242597_ERZ504763 | MGnify/ENA primary metagenome ERZ504763 (study PRJEB26092, sample SAMD00036359) | human gut metagenome | host: Homo sapiens | study: EMG produced TPA metagenomics assembly of... | reverse complement strand
CCTATGCTTAAAGCTGCAGTTTCCTGATTTATTTTATATTTTCTTTTCAGGCTGTCTCAATCATAGCATTTCCCAATTCTTGTCTATGGCAGTTCTTGTCATATGCTTTCGCATTTTTCTTTCATTTTTCAAGTAAATGTTCTATGTAAAATAAAATATTGTTTAAACTTCTTTCTCTTTGTCTACTTCTAAAATATAGAGAACAATTAGAAGGCAGGAATTCTATAAAGGATACAAAAAGATGATGTATATAAATACAAATATTTTGCTCCATAAAGATCATAAAATAGGAAAAATATGTACTCTCGGAATCTTTTTGTGCTTGATTTTGTGAGAAATTTTTTGTCAATTGTGCCCAAGTTTTTTGAGGCGTACGCGGTGCGTACGTTGATGAAATCTGGGTGCGGCTGGCGGAAAATCAGCCACAAAAGCAAGTGCAAGAAAGACTCTGAGAACAAAGAGAGGATTTTAACATGAATTTCAACATAAAAAAAGAAAAGCGCTATCAGTATTTTGCCCCTGACAACGCTTCTACTATACCTTTTTCCATTGCACTTAATAACCATATTACTTATTTAAATAAAAAATTCGAAGATCTTGTTCTACTTTGCATCGGCACAGACAAAATAACTGGTGACTGCCTCGGCCCTCTTGTTGGCTCAAAATTAAAACAACGGAAATTTCCTTATCCTTTGTATGGAACTTTAGAAAAACCTCTCCATGCCGGCAATCTGACCGAACAGCTCCCTGAAATTTCTTTAGTCCATCCCGATGCTTGTACCCTTGCCATTGATGCCGCTGTTGGAACCAAGAATCATATTGGTCTTGTTTCCCTGTCCCGCCAGCCCCTTTCCCCAGGGAAAGGAGTTGCACGGCCTTTGTGCCCTGTAGGCGATATTTCTATTACTGGAATTATAAATGAGGCTTCTGTTTCAAGTGAAATTCTGCTTCCATATACGAGCCTTTATCTGGTGGATAAATTAGCCGAATACATCTGCAAAGGGATACTGAATAGTGATTTGCCGCAGGCAAGGTAAACGCCTACAGCAAATTCTATTTGTTCTCTGCTTCGAATTTCTTCATGAATTCTACTAATTTTTCAACACCTTCGATTGGCATTGCATTATAAATAGATGCACGCATACCACCAACTGTTCTGTGTCCTTTAAGGTTTACAAAACCGTTTGCTTCTGCTTCTGCTACAAATTTAGCGTCTAATTCTTTATCGCCTGTTACGAAAGGTACATTCATGAGGGAACGGTCTTCTTTACTACAGTTCCTTTGAACATTTCGCTTTCGTCTAAGAAATCATAAAGAATTTTTGCTTTCTTTTCGTTGTATTCTTTCATTGCCTGAAGTCCACCCTGTTTTTTCAGCCATTTGAATACTTTACCACAAATGTAAATGCCGTAGCATGGTGGTGTGTTGTAGAGGGAATCTTTGTCTGCCTGTGTCTTGTATTTAAGCATGGTAGGTGTTCCTTCCATTACATCATCGCGGATTAAGTCTTCGCGGATGATTACGATTACAACACCAGCTGGTCCTACATTTTTCTGTACTCCACCGTAGATTACGCCATATTTTTCTACGTCATGTGGTTCGGACAAGAAACAGGAGGATACGTCAGCAACTAATGTTTTACCCTTTGTGTTAGGTAACTTTTTATATTTTGTTCCGTAAATTGTGTTGTTCTCACAAATGTAAACATAATCTGCGTCTTCATCAATTGGAAGATCGGAGCAGTCTGGAATGTAAGAGAATGTTTTATCTTCGGAAGATGCAATCTTTACTGCTTTTCCGTAACGGCTTGCTTCCTGATATGCCTTCTTAGCCCACTGACCTGTAACGATGTAATCTGCAACACCATTTTTCATAAGGTTCATAGGAATTGCTGAGAACTGCTGTGAAGCTCCGCCCTGTAAAAATAAAACTTTATAGTTGTCAGGAATGTTCATGAGATCTCTTAAGTCCTGTTCTGCTTCTTTGATAATGTCATCAAATACTTTGGAACGGTGGCTCATCTCCATAACGGACATTCCGCAGCCTTTATAATCCAACATTTCATCTGCTGCTTCTTTTAATACCTCTTCCGGCAATACGGCCGGTCCTGCTGAGAAATTATATACTCTTCCCATTTTTGCATATCCTCCTTGCATTATTTATTAAAAATAAATGTTTATCGCGTTACTGCGTTATATTTACGGATTATAACACACTTTGACGAATTGTTAACAGTATTTTTTTAATATCGGCACTTTTTTGCAATTTTTCCTTTATAAACTTTCACGAATTGACTACTTTCACGAATTTTTTTGAATATTTTACCTGGAAGCGTATTTGAAAAAATGCTTTCCGTAAAATGTTCGTTACAATTTGCGGGAGATTTTGCCTGAATGGGGGCTGCATAGCGGACTTGGACTACGTCAACTGAATGAAGGCAAATTCAAGAATGCCCCTTACTTTATTAGAAAATTGACAAATGCTTCTGAATTCGTTACACTTTCAGAAATACCAATTTCTACATATACATTATATGTAGTTTCAGAATATCTGCCACCGAATCCGTTTATATTAAGATTCTAACATCAGTATAATCGTTTCTGCTATTGAGATTCTGAACGTACATGATTTACAATATCTACGATTAAATATATCAGAAGGGAGCTTTTATGAGAATCTGGTGCAAACTTTTTGAAAAAAATCATATGCTTAAAGACACAGTTATGGAGAACTATGATATGTCCATGTCCCGTACTGCCAAAGTATATGATTGTTTAGAACGTGCCTGTTATGAGTTTGACCTTGAAAAACCGATGTGGCTTGATAAAAATAAACGGGAGTTTATTAGTCATGCAAGGACTCGTTTTTATCAGGATAACTTTATTGAACACATTGATTTTGATTATCTTGATTTTCAGGTTATTGAGGAGGATTAAGAAATTTTCAAATACTGGTAAATGTAATTTCCCAAATATTGTTATACTTGTTGAGAAAAAGTTATTGATAATTTCTCCCCTATATGCTATACTTCCACTCAGACATTATTCCGTGAGGGAGTAGCGAGCGTTCTTTTATACGTTGGAACGTAGCAAGTCAACATACTGGTGTAATTCACCTGGCTTGTTTTAAATTGCGAGACTCATGTATAACTGTGATAAGCTATACATGGGTCTTTTTATATTTTTATGATAATTACCTGAGTATAGCTTATCGCTATGCTCATTTTTTTGCGTTATTTTGATTAATGTACTCTCAGAATTTTTTTGTGGAGTACATATTACAATCAGGAGGGATTTCTAATGACTTGGAGCTTACTATTTTTTACTACGAACATTTTTCTTGGGATTGGCCTGGCAATGGATGCTTTTTCTGTTTCCATGGCAAACGGTCTGAATGAACCACATATGAACAAAGGGCGTGTATGCACAATTGCCGGAGTATTTGGTGGATTTCAGGCACTTATGCCTCTGATTGGCTGGTTCTGCGTACACACGATCGCGGAGTCTTTTCATGTATTTGAAAGTTTATTCCATGGATTGCATTGATTCTTCTTCTTTTTATTGGCGGAAAAATGCTGATTGAAGGTATAAAAAACGACTGCGAAGAAGAAGTATCTGCTGTCAGTCCAGGGGCACTGTTTGTTCAAGGAATTGCCACTTCTATCGATGCGTTATCTGTTGGTTTTACTATCGCAGAATATAACTGGATCATGGCTCTTGCTGCTTCCCTGATCATTGCTATCGTTACCTTTTTTTATCTGCATTGGTGGATTAATTATCGGGAAAAAATTTGGAACAAAATTATCCAACAAAGCGCAGATTCTCGGTGGAATCATCCTGATTGCCATCGGAATTGAAATATTTATCAGCTGATTAAATATTCATATTTATTTTTTGAAGAAATATATTATAAAAAGATTTTCTTTCCGGGAGCTTTTTATGAAAAAATTTCTTCTTTTTCTTTATATTTTTCCTTGTTTCATAATTTGTGGCTGTCATCCTTTTGCCCATAATAAAAATCCAAATTCTCAAAACAATTTTTCTTCAAAACAGTCTTCTTCCACCCGTTCCTCTATGGAATCTGTCCAAGAGGAAGCTGCTGCTTCCACGCAGCCAAATAAACCTGTTTCTTCTATTAATCCCGATACGCTTCCTAATAAAAAAATGGCCTGGTGGATTAAACGAGAAGAAAATCATATGACCCCTTCTGCGCAGGAGGAAGTAGATCTTTCCCGTTATGATGCCTGGTATATAAAAACAAATCTAAAGGGCGATGAAAAACCTGTCTTTCTTACTTTTGACTGTGGATATGAGAACGGCTATACCGCATCTATTCTTGATGTGTTAAAGAAGCATAAAGCACCCGGGGCTTTCTTCCTGTGCCGCCATTATATTGAGGATCAGCCTGAACTGGTCAAAAGAATGAAAAAAGAAGGGCATATCGTTGGGAATCATACTTCCCATCATGTTTGTATGCCAGAAACGGATTCGAGAAAAGTTCGTGAAGAAATTACAGATAATGCAAATTACATGAAAGAAGCGACCGGATACGAAATGGATCGTTTTTTCCGGCCGCCGAAAGGAGAATACAGCGAACGCACCCTTCAGATTACAAAGGATATCGGTTATACCACTGTCTTTTGGAGTATGGCTTATCTTGATTATGATGTTGATAATCAGCCGGGAAGTGATTACGTTATCAATCATTTTGAAAAATACATCCATCCCGGCGCCATTCCACTGATACATAATATATCTAAATCAAACGCTGAAGCTTTAGATACGGTTCTCACAAACCTTGAGAAAGAGGGGTATACATTCCACTCTTTGTCCGATCTGAAGAAGGGGTGATTCATTTTTCATCCTAATTCCCATTTCCAGATCAGACCTTATATCTATATATCCAACTATATCTATGCAAAGCATATAGCTATATTCAATTATATCTATGCGACACATATATCTGCATCTATATATTTGACTATATCAGATGTGAATTGCATGACGTGCATCTCGCAGCAAGAATGCCGGGGCATTCTTGAACTATGTGCATAAAATTTTTAAGCAAAGAACTCCTGCAAAACATCCTCTAGCACTTTCTTTTCTTCTAAAGATACCGGCTCGTCTTTCGCTTTCTTCTTCGTGTTCTCTCTGGCATAACGAAGAAGGCGGCGGCGCTGCTCTCTTGAAGTACCATCTTCTAAATCTACTTCACGTCCTGCTATGCTGTTCTCTAATACATTTTGCAGGTAATCATTCATATTCATGATGATGCGATGTTCTTTTGCATCTGCACGAAGCAAAATATCAAGGAATATCAATCCAAATGCAGCGATTACACCGGTCAGATAGGTGACAATTACACTGGTCAGTTCACCTCCTTCCTGTGAGACAGCCAGCGCTCCTGCCGCTCCTGTTATCGCACATGCTGCTATTGTGAGGCGATACAGTGTTTTCCAAAAGCCACAAGGTAATCCACAAACTCTTTTCTTGCGGAAATATTTATCCACAAAATGTTTCCACGTTATTCACTTTGATATCCATTTCGTGATAATCTTCATACTTCTTTTTCAGAGAAACAAGCCACTTTTTCTTTGTCTGCCCTATCCTCGACGTTGCACGTATCATGCTTCTGTATGAGATCGTCAACACCGACCAGCTCAGTATTCCAATAAAACAACAGGCTATAATTGCTTTTGTAAAAACGGTATTACCAAGAATAAAATCAAACATTTTCTTCCCTCCCAGGTATTTCAAACATTTTCACATTCATAATTTTAGCTATAATAAATTACCATGAATCTCGCCTTCTTAATTATTTTAACCGCGAGAAGTTTAATATTATCAAGTAATACAGTCCAGCGCAGACTCTTTTTTCCGGTCAGATTTATGTACGGATTTCTTCTCGGCATGGGCCCCAGCCGGAAGCATCTGCGAATCGGGTATCTTGTCTGCCATGACTCACCCACATTCTGTTTCTGCCATGCGAAATTATTTTGCTCTGTCTGGATTGTGACCCAATTATACGAAATGAAAATCCATTTGAAAAGGGGGATTCGTTCGTAAAAAAATCCTTCTCCGTCAAAAGGAAAAGGGATTCGAATACTTCTTTATGAAAATGACTTAATTGGACATCTATTTAGACATCTTAAGAAACATTGCAGCCAGTAATTTCACTGTATGCACAATAGCCTGTTCCTCAAAAGTCTCGTATGCAACTGGTGCGCTGTTATCCGCCTTATCTGAAATCGCACGAATAATAACAAATGGAATCTTATTGAGTGTTGCAACCTGTGCCATAGATGCACCCTCCATCTCTGCACAATATCCATCGTAATCTTTTACGAGAGCAGCCTTTGTGCCATTATCAGAAATGAACTGGTCTCCTGTTACAACTCTTCCAACAAAACACTGAATCTCTGGATTGACAATCTCACATGCTTCCTTCGCCATCTCGACTAATTCTGTGTCTGCTGTAAATACGGATGTCTCCATTCCCGGAATAACACTCTTCTTATAGCCAAGACCTGTTACATCAAAGTCATGCTGCAGTGCATCGCTGGAAATAACAATGTCACCAACATTAATATCTTTGTAAAGACCGCCTGCAACACCTGTGTTGATCAACATATCTACACCGTAAATATTTACAAGAATCTGTGTACAGATTGCCATGTTTACTTTACCGATACCACTCTGAACAACAACGGCATCCTGATTCCATAACTTTCCCTTGTTGAAAGTCATACCTGCATAGTCTTAGACTCAGCATCTTCCATCTGGTTAATGAGAGAAGCAACTTCTTCTTCCATTGCTCCAATTACACCAATACAAACCATATCTTCTTCCTCCATGTACTATTCTAATACTTAATGTTCTATTTTTAACTGTCATCAAAACAAGTAGACTCATTATAACACAGATGACCCCCTCACGTCATTAGGAATTTGTCAAAGGGGAGACGAAAACGAAGCAGGATTATTATACAAAAATGCTTCGTATCACTACACTCTTAATGCTCAATCGCATTAATAGTTTGCTCTAGAGCGTGTTTTTGCATTTTGTCCGTTTGTCCGTTTTATCAGACCCCTCAAATTAGGCATTTTTTCTCTATTTTTTTAGATAAAAAAGGTGATATACTGTCATTACAATTTTGGAAAAGTATTTTTACATAGCGGAGGAAAATCGATGTACAGTTATAAAACAAAGGGAGTTTGTTCTCGTGAAATTCAGTTTGATGTAGAAAATGATATTATTAAAGAAGTCCGTTTTATTGGCGGATGCATGGGTAATACTCAGGCGTTGCAGCCCTTGCTAAGGGACGTAATATTGATGAAGTAATCAATACGATAAAGGGTATTGACTGTGGCGGCAGAGGTACTTCCTGTCCTGACCAGCTTGCACTTGCCCTTATAGCATATAAAGAACAGCAGGCATAATCTATATTTACTATAAGGATGTTCACACACTTACCTCAGGAGGGTTTTAAAAGTATGAAACGAATCGTTTTAACCGGCGGTGGAACAGCCGGTCATGTTACGCCAAATATGGCACTGGTTCCAAGCTTAAAAGAAGCCGGATATGATATTCAATACATTGGTTCTTATAACGGTATTGAAAAGAGATTGATTGAAGAAATGGGTATTCCTTATCACGGAATTTCCTCTGGTAGCTTCGCCGTTACTTTGACCCTAAGAACTTTTCTGATCCATTTAAAGTTATGAAGGGTTATCTTGAAGCTTCCCACATGATTCGGAAGTTAAAACCAGACATTGTATTCTCCAAGGGCGGCTTTGTATCCGTTCCCGTTGTTCTTGCAGCAAAGAGAAGACATGTACCAGTTATTATTCATGAATCTGATCTTACACCAGGTCTCGCTAATAAGATCTGTATTCCAGCAGCAACAAAGGTCTGCTGTAACTTTCCGGAGACATTGAAGCACCTTCCAGAAAATAAGGCTGTTTTAACTGGTTCCCCAATTCGTCAGGAACTTTTCTCCGGCAAAAAGGAAGAGGGTCTTCGTCTTTGTGGATTCGATGATTCCAAACCAGTTCTTCTCGTAATGGGCGGAAGTCTTGGTGCTGTTGCTATTAACAACGCCATCCGAGAGAACTTAGATGAACTGTTAAAGCAGTTCCAGATTATCCATTTATGTGGACGTGGTCATTATGACACTTCCCTTGATGGAAAAATGGTTATAAACAGTTTGAATACGCAAAGAAAGAATTAACTCATTTATTTGCAGCAACAGACTTAATCATTTCAAGAGCCGGAGCTAACGCAATCTGCGAACTCCTCGCCCTCAAGAAACCAAACATCCTTATTCCACTTCCAGCTTCCCAGAGCCGTGGAGATCAGCTTTTAAATGCTGCTTCTTTCGAAAAATCTGGCTATAGCTATGTACTGCAGGAAGAGGAGCTTACAAGCAATACTTTGTTGAAGGCTGTACAGTATGTTTATGATGAACGTGAGGAATATATCCAAACATTGAAGGAAAGTAAGCTTAATAGAGCGATTCCTATCATAATGGATTTAATCACAAAATATTCTAAATAAAGCATATTTGTGGCCTCGGAGCAAGGTTTGGATGCGAGCGCTTTAAGCAACATTCACGCCGCGACTAAAGTCACAAATATGCTTTATTTAGCTTCAGGAGTTCGTCTGCTTTGCAGCCTCACAAACCAGAATTTGGCAAGACCTCATTGTTTCCAACGCACTTTCATGCTTCTCCGGTGTTACTCCCGCACAACAATTACTATCTGCCAAAATTGGTACTTCCGGCAAAAATGCTTTGATAAGTAATGCATTAGACACAACGCAAATATCTGTACATAATCCAATAAGTTCTATAGACTCTATCTCTTTTTCTTTATGAAGTTCTTTTAAGAAATTCGCCAGCTTACGAGAACCAAACGTTTCCTTTTCAAAAACAGCAAGTGCTTTTTTAACATATGGCTGAAGTTCATTTATAATCTCATGCCCTGGTGTTCCTTTAATACAATGAGGAACCGGAAGATTCTGCCCTTCCTGTGTATTCATATAATCTTCCCCATGTGTATCCTTTGTAAAGATAATATCTCCATTAAAATTCTCAATTTTCTCTTTCACCGCTGGAACAATCGCCTGTGCTTCTTTTGTCCCAAGAGAACCATCCACGAAGTCTTTTTGCATATCTACTATTATTAATATCTTTTCCATAATCTTTTCCTTTCAGTCCATTATAACAATTTAAATAATAACTCTCTCCAGCCAAAGACAGCTCTCCATGCGAGAAGATATCTTCTCACGATGGGGAGGTGAGCATCAACCTTGCCTGCTGCAAATTATTATTTCATCTGCAATCCTATCGGACAGTGGTCAGAACCCATGACCGTCTTATATATAATGGCATCTTCTATCTTTTCTTTCCATCGTTCGGATACTACAAAGTAATCAATACGCCATCCAGCATCTTTTTCTCTTGCTTTGAAGCGATAAGACCACCATGTATAAGCTCCTGCAAGTTCTGGGTTAAGATAACGGAAACTATCAACAAATCCCGCACCTAAGAGTTCTGTAATTTATCCCTCTCTTCCTGTGTAAATCCGGCATTCTTTTTTATTTTGTTTTTGGATTTTTAAGGTCAATTTCTTCATGTGCCACATTAAGGTCACCCGTCATAATGACTGGTTTTTCTTTATCAAGTTCCTGTAAATATTCTCTGAAATCATCTTCCATTTCATGCGATAGTCTAAACGCTTCAATTCTGACTGAGAATTTGGTGTGTATACAGTTACAAAGAAGAATTCTTCAAATTCTAATGTGATAACTCTGCCTTCCTGATCATGTTCTTCCATTCCGATTCCATTCCACACTTTTAATGGGTGTTTCTTCGTAAATACGGCTGTGCCAGAGTAACCTTTTTTCTCTGCATAGTTCCAGTAACATTCATACCCTTCTGGTGCAAAGTCAATCTGTCCTTCTTGAAGCTTTGTTTCCTGTACACAGAAAATGTCTGCATCCGCCTCTTTGAAAAAGTCTTCAAATCCTTTTTTTACGCAGGCACGAAGTCCATTTACGTTCCAAGATATTAATTTCATAAATAAATCCTTTCCTTATTTCTCTTGTCTTAATTGTGACATCCTCCCCCACCTCAGCAAGTTTAGTTTTCGATGGGTCCCGCACTGCGAACAATCCCGCTCTCTTACGCAAGATTTTTCATTTTTGCATTTTTGTAACCACAAACAGAACAGGTCCGGCTGCTTGCCAGAAGAGGACAAAGCCTTACTTATACTCCATATCTATTGTTATCGAATTATCTTTTACCTTCGCTTCAGCCACGCTTCCACATACCAGCGGCATCATTGGTGGTAAATGTCCGATATCCAGATCCATAATTATCGGTACGTTATATTTTGATAAAATATCAATAACTGCTTTGTACTGATCTAAACCGAAGAATTCTTCTCCATGACAGTATGGTCTTCCAATCAAAAAGCCTTTTGTATTTTTAAACCATCCTGACTCATCAAGCTGCCATAATGCCCTGCGAATTCCCATTACATTAAGATCACAAGCTTCTAAGAACCAGAGCACACCATCTTCCTTATACTTTTCATTAAATTCTTCTACTTTATCGAACTTTGTACCACATAAAGTAGCAAGGCAATCGAGGCATCCTCCTAAAAGCCGTCCTTTTACAGCAATTTCTTCCCTTTCATTTATAATTTTATGAGGTTCACCTGCCGATACCTTATCACGAGATATTTTATTACAATCTGATACACTCTGAATTTCTTCTGGTTCTTTTCCTGTAGAAAGCCCATCCTCCGCCGTCCAGGTACGAAGCTCAAATTTTTCCGTCACATTATATGGTACTAATGGATTCTCTTCTGTCTTTAAACCTTCCCTTTCCCATTTGTCATAATTGTGTACTTTTTTACACATTCCTGTTAATATTTCCATCGAATTTTTTAACGATTCATGCCACGGTTCCATGCCAAAAGCTGCTGCACACGGGCCATAAATGCCTGCGGTATCACAAAGAGTTGCCAATAAAAAAGGAGATTTGTGTTATCTGAATAACCCATAAACCATTTTGGCTCTTCCTGTCGAATCTTTTCAAAGTCTACATATGGGAGAATTTCGCACATCAATTCTCCGCCACCACAGGAAATAAGAACATCTACATCTTCTTTTTCATACCACTCATTGAACTCTTGGGCGCATTTTTCCGGCGTATTACTGATTCCTATGCCGCATCCTTCATAAACATTAGGCCAAGACTCAAAGAATACCCCTCTTTTGTCCATACTTCTGTGCGTTCTCAAATGCACTTTTATAAGGTTCTATGTTACATCCAAATGATGGTGCAACAAATCCTATTGTACCATTTTCTGGTAAAAATTTTCCGTATTTCATGCCATTTTCCTCCTGTTTTTATCATACCATAAACTTCCATGTTGTTACTAGCTTAGTCTTAATTATTAAGGTTTTTAACATCATTTCGCTATAAGTGTTACAAAATTGTTAACTTTATCTTGACATTTCTTAATAATTATATTAATATAGGTCTTGTGCAAATCGAAAAACACGCAATTTATTAAAAAGGAGATATCGTTTGAAATATTTAAAATCAAAATTATTTACTAGTTTATTCGCAACTTTATTAATATTAAGCTTCTGTATGGCTAAGCTGCACAGGTTCATGCCAGTAATGCAGATTCTGCTAAGATGGCTCGCTGGATGAGCATTTGCAGTTCCATGGCTGACAATATCGAAAAGAAACATTTCGTTTACAGCAATGGCGGAACAGCAAGAACTTACAACTCTGCAGTTAAAAGAAGCAGACGTTCTAACTGTGCATTATATGTTTCCTGGTGCTTACAGAAATACGGCGCATTAGGTTCAGGTCAGACATTCTACATCCGCCGTGGAAGTTCTTCTATCAGAAAAAACTTCGGACACTGGAAAAAGAAAAAAGTACAGGTTATCAGAGTTAACAAACGTGCTTCCCGCGTAAACTTAAAGAAGGGTGACGTTGTTCTCTGGTCCGGACTTGGACACACAAACATTTACGCTGGTAAGAATTCTTCTGGTGAACGCTTATGGTTTGACGCTGGTAAAGCTGCCACATATGGTCACCACTCAGGAAGCCGCTTTAACAATATCGGAAAGAAAACTCAGGGATATTTAAATTCTAAAACTGTTTCTTATATCATCCGAATTAAGGGACTTTAAGATTTTATACATAATTTAGATTAAATATTTCAAAACCGATTATATATAGTAAATATAACCCCCACGGAATTTTTCGTGGGGTTTTTTATTTGTAAAATACTACTTATTCATAATTGCATCAATCGCATCAATAAATCCAGCCCTGATTCCTGCATGCTCTAATGCATCCACACCACAGATTGTTGTTCCTGCCGGTGAACATACATTATCCTTTAACACACCTGGATGCTCGCCGGTCTCAAGCTGCAATTTGGCACTTCCAATTATCATCTGAGATACCATTTCATACGCCTGCTTTCTAGGCACTCCATATTTTACCCCGGCGTCTCCTAACGCTTCAATTATCAAATCTACAAAAGCAGGGCCACAGCCTGTAAGTGCTCCACCAATTCCCATCAAATGAACTGGCAGCTCAATTACAATTCCCAATGCTTCAAATAACTTTTTAATTTCTTCTCTTTCTTCTGGTAAAAGTGAATTTTTCTCTTCAAATAAAAGAACACCCTCTCCTACCATTGCCGGTGTATTTGGCATGATAAACTGAAATCTTGTACTTTTATCAAGATATTCCTCATACTTGTCATAATTCCAGCCTGCCGCGATAGAAATTAATGCCTTTCCTTTTAACTCTTCCTTAATCTCAGAAAGAACTCCTTCTATCTGATATGGTTTACAAGCCATCACTAAAGTATCTGCTTTTGCTGTTAATCCTTTTAAATCCTTGCATGGAACAAAACCAATTTTTTCTGCATTTGCCTCAAGCTTTTCATAATGCGGTGCGTAGGCAAATACTTCTTCTTTTTTCATTAAACCTTTTTGTAATATTCCTGCTGCTATTGCTCCTGCCATGTTTCCCATTCCAATAAATCCTAATGTTTTCATGTTGTCCTCCTGTCTGTCAATTCTATGATTTTAGATATACATATCTTTCACAATATTAAAATAAAATTATGAAAATGTATTGTCTATGGCTTCTTTATTCCAAAAAATAAAATCTCTCAGAACTTTATTTGCAGATAGTTTACCATATTTTTTGTTATCTCTCACTCTTTTTTCCTGTTTTTGTGATATGATGCTAAAGGAAACAATAAATGATTTTTCAAACACGCTCTAAAATCAGGGAACTATTAGAACTACAAATTTATTACAACAGGATTTTAACTATGGATTTTACAAAAAATACAAATTTATCAATTGAGGAAATATCTGAAAACAAAACATCAGGCAATGAACTATCTGTTACTAAAATATCCGATAGTACGGCCGAAAAAACATTTACAAATAATGCTTTTTCTCATTTTGTTACAGATACTATGACTATTCTCTGGGAACCTGCCGATTCGGGCTGTCGGCTGCTTCGCTGTTTTGGCAACAGTCCCATATTGAATGTTCCAGATATGATTGACGGACGGCAGTCAGTGAAATTGGAGCCTACTGTTTTTCCCGTTCCCGCCCCAGATTTCCTGAGAAAATTTACAAAACTATTTTTATAGATATAGAAAATCAGGAAACTACACTGGAAAGCGGACAGGCTTTTAACCAGAAAGATTTTGATTTTTCAGCTTTTGGAACAGAGCTTGATGGTACCTTTCTTGAAGAAATCACTCTTCCTGACTGTGCAGCAACACTTCACAATGCCGCATTTTATAACTGCCGTAAATTAAAAAAACTTTCTGTAGGAACTGCAATTTCCGGCATTGGAAGCGATGAATTTATGAATGATTCCCAGCTGGAGCATCTGATCATTCGTGGAAAAGATTCTGAAGCAACCGGTTTACCTCTTATTTTGGAGCGAATCGCAGAAAATATTACCGTTTCTTTCTGTCCGAATTCCTCCTCATCACCAGAAAGTATTGTGTTCTTCCCTGAATATTATGAATGGTTAGACGAGATTTCCCCGGCTCATATTTTTAGCAGAAGTATTCATGGTGAAGGCTTCCGCATGAGAAAGAGCTTTGAAAACGGTATTCTCAATTACAGAAGTATGATTCCTGCCTTGAAAATGCTTTTACGGTCGAATTCGCCGGAGTCTTTATGTAAAATTGCTTTAAACCGCCTTCGCTGGCCTTCTCGGCTGGAAGGCATTTTTAGAGAAAAATATGAAAATGTCATAAAAAATATATGGGCACTGCTTTTACCCTTGCCGTAAAAGATCAGGACTTTCCGATGCTTCAATTTATCTGCGAGCATTTTTCTCCCGATGCATCCGCTCTCGCTTCTGCCATCGACCAGTGTATAGAAAAGGAATGGGGAGAGGGAAATGCTTTTTTAATAGAAGCAAAACATAAGTCTTTTTCTAAAAAAAACATTTGATTTTGATCTGGATTTTTAGGAGGTGATACAATGACACAAACTGAATGGGAAAATGAAATGTGTATTAAAATTCTCGAACTTATTCAAAATGAACTATACGTAGATTTTCGTTATCTTGATGTTGCCGTTTCCGCACTTACCTTAACACCAAATGATTCTCTTCGTTCGACAGCAACCGACGGAATCTCCTTCTTTTTCCCGCCAGAACAGATTCTTCGGGTATTCCGCTCCAACCCGCTTTTCTTAAATCGCGCTGTACTGCACAGCGTATTTCACTGTATTTTTCGGCATCTGTGGATTCGTGGAAGCCGCGATCCAGATTTGTGGAACCTTTCCTGCGACATTGCTGTAGAGTGGATTATTGATTCTTTTGAGAAGAAAAGCGTAAAGCGTGCTCTCTCTGGAATACGCACAAATATTTATAACGATTTTCGTCAATATAAAATTCCCATCACGGCCGCAAATATTTACAGGTATCTTTTACCCGATATCGCTGACAATCCAGACCGATTAAATCAACTTATGATGGAGTTTTTACCGATGATCACCGTTTCTGGCCAAAAAACCGTCAACTTCGCCTTCCGCCGCAAAGGCAGGACAATCATGGGATAAAATCAGCCGCCGCATGGAACAGGAATTAAATCTTCGTGGCGATGATTCCGCCTCCGGCATTGATGCTATGAAAACGCAGATCAAAGAGGGAAAAAGCCGCCGTTCCTATAAAGACTTCCTTCGAAAATTCACCGTACTTAAGGAAGAACTTCACTGTGACTATGATGAATTTGACTTAAATTATTACTCTTATGGTCTGCGGCTTTATAAAAACATGCCGCTGATTGAACCATTAGAAAGCCGGGAAGTAACTAAGATTTCTGAGTTTGTCATTGTCATTGACACAAGCTATTCGACCAATGGCCCACTTGTCCAGAAATTCCTTGAAGAAACATTTCAGATTATTCAGGAGCGGGACAGCTTTTTCCATAAAAGCCAGATTCGAATTATTCAATGTGACAATCAGGTACACTCAGATACCATTATTAAGGAACAGAGAGACATTCCAAAACTGCTCCATAACTTTGAATTAATCGGTGGCGGGGGTACCGATTTCCGTCCTGCCTTTTCTTACATTAATAAATTACTTGAAGATGGAGAATTTCAAAATTTAAAGGGCGTTCTGTACTTTACAGATGGAAAAGGCATTTATCCCGCAAAAAGGCCACCTTATGAAACTGCCTTTTTGTTTTTAGGAGAAGAAGAACATCCTGATGTTCCAGCATGGGCGATGAAATTGATATTGCATGAGGAAGATCTTTAAATATTTATTCAACTTTATGAATATGACCAAAAATTACCTGTTATTATATTCGGTATTATATTTGGTATTCTATAAATCTATCAACAACGAAAGGATTCAATCTTATGAATATAAAAAAAAGCAAAAGAAGATATTAAAAATACCGTCCGGGCTTATCTGAAGAAGAATGATTATGGACAGTACAGTATTCCCTCTATCCGCCAGCGTCCCATGTTATTAATGGGCCTCCCGGAATCGGCAAAACACAGATTATGCAGCAAATTGCACAGGAATGTAACATCGGCCTTGTGGCATATACCATCACTCACCACACCAGACAAAGTGCTGTCGGACTGCCATTTATTAAAGAAAAAACATTTGATGGCAAATCTTACTCCGTCACCGAATATACAATGAGTGAAATCATTTACAGCATCTATCAGTACATGAAAGAATCCGGCAAAAAAGAAGGCATTCTTTTTATCGACGAAATTAACTGTGTTTCTGAAACACTTGCTCCGACAATGCTGCAATTTTTACAGTGCAAAACTTTCGGAAATCAGGCTGTCCCAGAAGGATGGATTATCGTTGCCGCAGCAACCCGCCAGAATACAACCGAAGCGTCCACGACTTTGACTTCGTAACCTTAGACCGTGTACGCAAAATTGATATTGAAGCAGACCTTGACGTTTTCAAAGGCTACGCCAGAGCAAGACATTTGCACCCATTCATTTTAAGCTATTTAGAACTCCGCCCGCAGAACTTTTACCGTACAGAAAATGATGTGGATGGCATTCAGTTCGTAACCGCCAGAGGATGGGAAGATTTAAGCAGCCTTATCTACACTTACGAAGAGCTTTCTATCAAAGTAGACGAAGACATCATCCACCAGTCCATTCAGCACGCGGACATTGCAAAGACGTTGCCGCCTACTAGATCTCACCAAATACAGAGACGACTACGATATCCAGCG
>ENA-OQJH01000707-OQJH01000707.1-human-gut-metagenome-genome-assembly--contig:-NODE-707-length-16800-cov-4.354225_pt1 | contig 16800 bp, 18 predicted proteins | sample MGYA00242597_ERZ504763 | MGnify/ENA primary metagenome ERZ504763 (study PRJEB26092, sample SAMD00036359) | human gut metagenome | host: Homo sapiens | study: EMG produced TPA metagenomics assembly of... | reverse complement strand
TTAGGTATTCCCTTGGAGGAACAAATGGCGTTGAGTGGTATGGCAGTAGATGCTGTCATGGACTCTGTATCCGTCAAGACTACATTTAAAGAAACCTTGTTGGAAAAAGGGATTATTTTTTGTTCGTTCAGTGAAGCGGTGCGTGAACATCCCGATTTGGTGAAGAAATATCTGGGTTCGGTGGTTGGACCGCGGGATAATTTTTTTGCAGCCTTGAACTCGGCAGTGTTCAGTGACGGATCGTTTGTATATATTCCGAAAGGAGTGCGTTGTCCTATGGAACTCTCCACCTATTTCCGTATCAATGCGGCTAATACCGGTCAGTTTGAACGTACACTGATTGTTGCGGATGATGATAGTTATGTTTCTTATCTGGAAGGATGTACGGCCCCTATGCGGGATGAGAACCAATTACATGCGGCCATAGTGGAGATTGTGGTGCATGACCGTGCGGAAGTGAAATATTCTACCGTACAGAACTGGTATCCGGGAGATGCCGAAGGCAAAGGAGGAGTATATAACTTTGTGACAAACGTGGCCATTGCAAAGGAGTGGATAGCAAATTGAGCTGGACACAGGTGGAAACCGGATCGGCCATTACTTGGAAATATCCCAGTTGCATCTTGAGTGGAGATAATTCTACTGCTGAATTCTATTCGGTGGCAGTAACGAATAACTATCAGCAGGCTGATACGGGGACTAAAATGATTCATTTAGGTAGAAATACCCGTAGTACCATTGTTAGTAAAGGAATCAGTGCCGGAAAGAGCCAGAACTCTTATCGTGGTCTGGTACGTGTGGCTCAGAAAGCAGACAATGCCCGTAATTACAGTCAGTGTGACTCTTTGTTGCTGGGGAGCCAGTGCGGTGCTCATACATTCCCATATATGGATATTCATAATGAGACTGCTGTGGTGGAACATGAGGCGACAACCAGCAAGATCAGCGAAGACCAGTTGTTTTATTGCAATCAGCGCGGTATCCTACGGAAGACGCTATTGGGTTGATTGTCAATGGATATGCAAAAGAAGTACTGAATAAACTTCCAATGGAGTTTGCGGTAGAGGCACAGAAGCTGCTGGCTATTTCTTTAGAGGGAAGTGTAGGATAAATGAAGAACTAAGAATTTAATAGAATTATGTTAGAGATAAAAGACTTACATGCCAGTGTCAATGGCAAAGAAATATTGAAAGGTATTAATCTAAGCATAAAGAAAGGTGAAGTTCATGCTATTATGGGACCCAACGGTTCCGGAAAGAGTACCCTTTCGTCTGTGTTGGTAGGCAATCCGGCTTTTGAGGTAACGAAAGGTTCGGTGACCTTTGAAGGAAAAGATTTGTTGGCTTTGAATCCTGAGGATCGCAGCCATGAGGGTCTGTTTTTGTCTTTCCAATATCCGGTGGAGATTCCCGGAGTCAGTATGGTGAACTTTATGCGTGCGGCGGTAAACGAGCAGCGTAAATATAAAGGCCTTCCTGCATTAACAGCCAGTGAGTTCTTGAAGCTGATGCGCGAGAAACGGGCTGTGGTAGAATTGGATAATAAATTGGCAAACCGTTCGGTAAACGAGGGATTCAGCGGTGGTGAGAAGAAGCGCAATGAGATCTTCCAGATGGCTATGCTGGAGCCTAAGTTGAGTATTTTGGATGAAACGGATTCCGGTCTTGATATTGATGCGTTGCGTATTGTAGCCGAGGGTGTGAACAAACTGAAGACTCCCGAAACAAGTTGTATCGTCATTACACACTATCAACGGTTGCTGGATTATATCAAACCGGATATTGTACATGTATTGTATAAAGGACGTATTGTAAAAACTGCGGGTCCCGAATTGGCTTTGGAACTGGAAGAGCGTGGTTACGACTGGATAAAAGCCGAGTTGGGAGAATAATATTGGATGCCTAAAGAAGAAAGTGATTATGAGAGCAGAACAACAATATATTGATCTCTTTTCTCAATGTGAGGCGATGATTTGCCAGCATAGTGCCGAGGTGCTGAACGCTCCCCGTGCGCAAGCTTTCGCAGATTTCGAAAAATTAGGTTTCCCTACCGCAAGCAGGAAAAGTATAAATACACGGATGTGAGCAAATTGTTCGAGCCGGATTATGGTTTGAATTTGAACAGACTCGACATTCCGGTGAATCCGTATGAAGTGTTCAAGTGCGATGTACCTAATATGAGTACCGCTCTTTATTTTGTAGTAAATGATGCTTTTTATCGTAAAGTTTTGCCGAAGGCGCAATTGCCGGAAGGAGTGTTGCTTGGCAGCTTGAAAGAGCTGTCTGAACAATATCCGGCTTTGGTCAAGCAGTATTATGGCAAGTTGGCAGATACTTCCAAGGATGGTGTGACCGCCTTCAATACTACTTTTGCCCAGGATGGCTTTATGCTGTATGTGCCGAAAGGCGTGGTGGTGGACAAACCCATTCAACTGGTGAATATATTGCGTGCTGATGTTAATTTTATGGTGAACCGCCGTGTGCTGGTTGTGCTGGAAGAAGGTGCGCAGCTCGTCTGTTGATTTGTGATCATGCCATGGATAATGTAAATTTCCTTTCTACTCAGGTTATTGAGGTCTTTGCAAAAGAAAATGCTACTTTCGATCTTTATGAACTGGAAGAAACCCATACCAGCACAGTGCGTTTCAGTAACCTCTATGTGAACCAGGAGGCAGACAGTAATGTGCTTTTGAATGGTATGACTTTGCATAACGGTACTACGCGTAATACAACTGAAGTAACTCTGGCCGGACGTGGAGCTGAGATCAATTTGTGTGGTATGGTCATTGCCGATAAGAATGAACAGGTGGACAATCATACTTTCATTGACCACAAGGTTGCTGATTGCACTAGTAATGAGCTGTTTAAATATGTATTGGATGATCAGGCGACAGGTGCGTTTGCCGGAAAAGTATTGGTACGTGAAGGAGCACAACATACTAATTCCCAACAAACCAACCGCAACCTCTGTGCTACTCGTGATGCCCATATGTACACTCAGCCGCAACTGGAAATTTATGCGGATGACGTAAAGTGCTCTCACGGAGCTACTGTCGGTCAGCTAGATGAAAATGCGTTGTTCTATATGCAACAGCGTGGTATCAGTCTGAAGGAAGCACGTTTATTGCTTATGTTTGCTTTTGTCAATGAAGTAATAGATACGATTCGCCTGGATGCATTGAAAGACCGTTTGCATTTGTTGGTGGAAAAACGCTTCCGTGGTGAGTTGAATAAATGTCAGGGATGTGCGATATGTAAATAGGACGTTATGTACGATATACAAAAAGTAAGAGAAGATTTTCCGATATTAGATCGGGAGGTGTATGGAAAGCCGCTTATTTATCTGGATAATGGGGCTACCACTCAGAAACCGCGCCAAGTGGTTGAAGCCATAACCGATGAATATTATTCGGTCAATGCCAATGTGCATCGTGGTGTGCATTTCTTGTCTCAGCAGGCTACCGAGTTGCATGAAGCTTCTCGTGAGACTGTACGTCGTTTTATCAATGCACGCAGTAGCAATGAAATCGTGTTTACACGGGGCACGACGGAGAGTATCAACCTGTTGGCTTCTTCTTTTGCCGACAGTCAGATGAAGGAAGGTGATGAAGTGATTGTTTCTGTCATGGAGCATCATAGCAATATTGTACCTTGGCAGTTACAGGCTGCGCGTAAAGGAATCGTGCTGAAAGTGATTCCCATGAATGACAGGGGAGAACTGTTGTTGGATGAATATGAGAAACTCTTTTCGGAACGGACCAAGCTGGTGAGTTTCGCTCATGTAAGTAATGTGTTGGGCACTGTCAATCCGGCGAAAGAGATGATTGCGACTGCCCATACACACAGTGTTCCCGTTTTGATTGACGGGGCGCAGAGTGTTCCTCACATGAAAGTGGATGTTCAGGATTTGGATGCTGACTTTTTTGCTTTCAGCGGACATAAAATATATGGACCTACCGGTGTGGGAGTGCTTTATGGAAAAGAAGAGTGGCTGGATAAACTTCCACCTTACCAAGGGGGAGGCGAGATGATACAAAGTGTCAGCTTCGAGAAAACGACTTTTAATGAATTACCGTTTAAGTTTGAAGCAGGAACTCCCGATTATATCGGCACTACTGCCTTGGCAAAAGCATTGGATTATGTATCTGCTCTCGGCGTGGAAAATGTTGCCACCCATGAGCATGAACTGACACAATATGCTATGCAGCGTCTGAAAGAAATAGACGGGATGCGTATCTTCGGAGAGGCCGGTAACAAGAGCAGTGTCATTTCTTTCTTGGTAGGAAATATTCATCATTTGGATATGGGTACGTTGCTTGACCGCTTGGGCATTGCTGTGCGTACCGGGCATCATTGCGCACAGCCTTTGATGATTCGTATGGGGATTGAGGGAACTGTACGTGCTTCTTTTGGTTTGTATAATACTAAAGAAGAGATAGATGTGCTGGCTGCCGGTATTGAGCGTGTCAGCAGGATGTTTTGATTTCTCCAAACGAAATAAGTCGCCTGTCATTGATAAACATTATATTAATGGCAGGCTTTTTTGTATAACAAGAATCAGCGTGACTTCACACAAGATTAGGAGAAACTTCTCACAAGATTTGCCTCATCTTGTAACAAGATATCAGGCATCCTGGTTTCTTGCGTCTTTTATGTTCTTTTTTGTGGACATATTCCTCTTCCGGTGGAAAATATGCTCCTCCCGAAGAATTGCCCCAAAAAATCCTTCAGAAGTTTCAGCCTTTTCGTAAACTCCCTGTTCATGCGCTTTCCGGCTGAAGGATTTTCCAGGCTGAAAGATTTCGAGGTATCAATTCTTCAGCCAGAATGCCGATGAACAAAGCGTTTGTGGAGAGGCTGAAACCTCTGAAGGAAAAAATAAGTGTTTTGCTATGTATATATAAAGAAACAGGAGAAACAACAGGACGTATTAATAAAAGCTCTTGATGTTTTTTTAATATGTCCTGTTGTTTTTAAAAAAGGGGCAGATGTTTTGAAGTTTCCTGTTGTGAAGTGTGAACATATACTGATGTATAGGCTGAAAGATATATCATGTTTCAGCCGGAAGATATATAATCTTACACCTGTAACATTCTACTCATTCATTGGAGAATTTTATCACTTCTGAAAAGAGTGTATTGGGGGTAACAGGTAATACGATATAAAAGCAGGGGGCTACATTCATCACGAGTGCGGCCCCCTTTTGGTATTATTTATATTAAGGTAAAAAGAGAGAGTTTATTTGCCATAATCATCATATAACATCAGCAAATGTGATGAACTCCAACTGAAGTGGGGAGCTTTTAACAATTCACCGGTGTGTGTGCCATAGTTTTCATGTATCGGTGCTCCTTCTTTCAAGCCTTGCAGACGGTCGAATACCTGGAGGGTATATTCATCCGCCATCTTGTTATATCCATAGTTGCGCAGACCGCGGATAGCGAAATAAGTCTGATCCAACCAGATAGGGCCACGCCAATAGCCACGTGGGTTATACTTCGGGTTGTCTGCTGCTACTGTGGGGAAGGGAATGTAGGTAGAGAACTTGGCTGTATCGGTCAGCAGGGGCAACATGGCTTTTACCTGATCGGCAGTAGCTACTTCTGTCCATAACGGAGTATATGCTTCGCATCCCGGTTCCTGTATAAAGCTTCCGTCCTTTAAACGGCGATCGAAGAAGAAACCTTTTTCTTTGTCGAAGAAATAATCGGCTACTTGGCTACTGTAATCCGGACCGTCAAAAGTAACTCCCAGAATACTTGCAAATTTCTTTAATAGTTTACATTCCAAAGCCAGATAAGCATTTAAATCAACACTTTCCTGATCCATGCTCCATGCATCTTCAGCCCCGTTATTTTTCAGCATCTTGGCATCATCAAAACGGATGGCATTATCCATACCGCTTTCCCAAGCTGCTGCTTCCAATGTGCCATCGGTAGAACCGTATTCACACATACCGTTGCGGTTATGGTCACGCTTGTTGTACCACCATTTGTAATAGGCCATCAATTGTGGATACATTTCACTGATGAACGCCGTATCATTGGTATGGGTGAATATTTCGTCTACCGCCCATGATACGAGAGGAGGTTTGCTGTCGCGTGCATTATTTTCGGCAGGATCGGTATAGATACAGTCTATAATCATACCGTCAGGCTGCTGGTAGTCAAACATGGCACGAATGTTGTCCTTGGCCAATTCCGGATCGAATTTTGCCAGAGCAGCAGAGAAACGCCAAGTGTCCCAGGCCCAGAATCCTACGAAGTAGTATGCGGCATGGCTCGGAACAATTCCTTCGTGGAGCAATCCGCCGCGGTGGGTACGCCAGTTGCTGATAAGTGTAACAACTGCTTTCACGGCGATACGGTCATACTCAGGTTTCATATCTTTGCGCAGAATCTTGGTGAGATAACCTTCCCAGCGTTCTTTGTTGGCTTTGAGTCCTTCCTGCGGATTGCTTAGAGCCAATTGTGCTTTTTGTAATCCGGCAGAAAGTTCTTTTTCTCCGGTATAGAAAGAAATGGCTATGTAGGTGTCGTGTTCGCTGCCATTGATTTTTGCTTGGTAATTATTGTCAGTGCCCTTTACGCTAACATCCGGGGTAAAAGTTAATGCTACAATCTCACCGGAGGGATGACGGGCGATGACGGTATTTTGGTCTGTTTGGACTTGTATCTCTTTTCCCCATTGGCTGGCAGTTAAGGAGAGTTCCTTCCCTGCATCGGAGTGAATGCGGAGCAATGCGGTAGAAGCATCTAAAAAATTCAGGCGTTGAATGATTTTACCTTCCTCTGAACTTGCCGAAAGATATAACTCTCCCGGGAAATAACAAGTGGAATCCGGAGTAAATATAACATTCGCCTGATCGGCATATCCTACCGTGACAGCCGATTGTGCCATCCATTGGCGTCGGTTCATATCCAGACTGAACGGGCCACAGAAACCGTTCACCCAGTGATCTTTCTGCGGAAGGGTAAATCCCATCCAGGAACCGGCGTCTGTGAACCAACCCCGGCAACGTGTCAGTGTATCGGGAGTATAGGCTATATCCAGTATGTTATTGAATTCATATCTTTTGCCTGTGGGGATGTTCTCACTGGCAGGGTTACAGGCGGCTGTGAAGCCTGCAACTACTGCTGTGAGAAGAATGATTTTGGTAAATTTATGTTTCATGTTATTTCGTTATTTGAAGATCGTTTCATCACAGATTATTCAGATTAATACAGATGCAATCATTCACGAATTGAAATTCAATCTGCGAGAATCTGTATAATCTGTAGTGAATCAGAATTTTTAAAACCATTTCTTATGCGCTTTTTCAGCAGCATCGTCTTGATTGCTCAAAGGTTGCATGGTAAAGCTGTATTGCCATTCGTGCGGAGTGATGGTATATTCCGGATGTACTTGCGCTCCCCAAGTATTATCTCCACCTACCCCATGTGACGGTGGTCGATGTTTAACCATACCATGTCTTTCTTCATAATACTTCCACCATGACGGCGTTCTGTATTGAATGCTACATAGTCAATATCCTCCAACGGGAAATTCCATGCGCTGACATTCAGCGGTTCCTCACCTGTGATTAACAGGCCTTCCCCTGCTTTATTACGCAATGCAACCCATCGTACATCGGTTTTGTTGCCGGTTTCCTGTGCACGGACATACGGATGGAATTGTTCCCATACTGTAGCGGTATAGAGTCCGATAGGATAACCCGTCTTGCGGTCTGCATAGTTTTCTTGTGGTCCGCGGCCCAGCCAGGTCATCACATCATATTCTGCCGGAAGAATCATACGCATACCCAGACGTGGCATTTCAGGAAGGGCTTTGTTGCCGGGTACAAAGTGCATACTTACTTTGACTGCTCCATTGGGGCGTACCTGATAGATGGTCTGCAAAGTTGATTCTTGTGCTTCCAGTTTATAATTTACAGTAACGGTTGCCAGTTTCTTGTTTGAATCTTCTTTTAAATCGATACTTTGTAACTTGGCGTTCTTGCCTGCAAATTTCCAGATGCCGCAACGTTCCAGATGGTTGTTGGCAACATCATTGTCGGTTAATGCACGCCAGAAATTGGGTTGCAATCCTTCTTTTATCAGATTCTTTCCGTTGTATAAGAGTTCTGTCATTTCACCATCAGCAGTAGAGAATGCGATACGGAAGTTCTCCCCTGTCAAGGTGATAGCATCCGGAGTACGTTCGGTATTTATAGTTTTGTCTACTAGTTCCCGGGCAGTCCATGTAGCATTCAGCAGCCGTTCTCCTTCCGGATTCAGTTGCCATTGCTCCATGGCTACCTGATGTCCCTTTGGAACTAATGGGGCTTCCTTTTTGGTAAATGCTTCCAATTTCAGGAAATATTCTTTTCCATCGTTAGGAATCAAGTTCATCGGGATAGTGATGAAGGCAGAAGAACGGGCAGTCATTGTCGGGAAATCCATTTCACCGCTTTGTACAGCTTTTCCGTCTGTTTCTACAGTCCAGTGTAGTTTGTAATCTTCCAAGCCGATAAAATCATGCCAATTAGTCACTTTGATTTGCTTGGTGGTAAAGGCAACCGGCTCAAAATGAATGTATTGATATACTTTTTTTACTTCCCAGATGTGTGGATGAAGTGAACGGTCTGCAGCTACCAGTCCGTTGGCACAGAAGTTGGAGTCATTAGGGACACCTACAAAGCCCATGTCGCCTCCGTAAGCCCAAATCTTATTGCCGTTCTTGTCTTTGATATCAAGGTGGCGTCAACCCAGTCCCATATGAAGCCACCTTGCAGCTGGTCATATTTATAAATCAAATCCCAATAGTCTTGTAGATTACCTACACTGTTACCCATAGCGTGGGCATATTCACATAGAATCATCGGGCGGGCATCACGCTGGTTTACATGGCGGCGCAGGGACCAGATGCGTGCATACATCGGACAGTAGATGTCAGATTGGCATCATAACCACCTCCCTCATATTGTACAGGGCGAGTAGGATCGAATTTCTTGGTCCAGTCATATAACGTTTCAAAGTGTTTTCCGTAGCCGGACTCATTTCCCATTGACCAAGTGACAATGGCGGTGATATTGCGGTCCCGCAGCACCATGCGCTCATGCGTTGCATAAACGGTACTTCCCAATCGGATTATTAGCCAGTGTGCCATCTTTATGCGCCTGCATACCATGGCTTTCAATGTTTGCTTCATCTACCAGATACAAACCGTATTCGTTACACAATGCATACCATTCATAGCGGTTGGGGTAATGGCAAGTGCGTACAGCATTCAGGTTGAATTGCTTCATCAACTGAATGTCTTTTATCATGCTCTCTACGGTAATGGTACGACCATGATGCGGATCGTGTTCATGGCGGTTTACTCCTTTAAACAATACGGCTACCCCATTTATCAGTTGCATGCCGTTACGCATTTCCACAGAACGGAAACCGAAAGGCTGTGTGAATGATTCCAATGCTTTTCCTTGAGCATCGTAGGTACTGACTACCAATGTATAGAGATTGGGTGTTTCGGCATTCCAAGCAATATGGCCGGGAACAAGTGTTTCTGAGTGAATAAAGTATCTGTAACAGAAGTTATTTCCTTTTTATGCTGATAAATTACATTGCCTTTGTCCATAATCTTCACTTCCACAATTCCTCCCGGATGAGGCTTGTGGAGTGTGATATCCAGATTAAAATCTCCGTCTTTATAACCATTTGTCAGACCGGCTACCAGTTTGAAGTCTTGTACACGGCTTTGAGGACGGGCATAGAGATACACATCGCGTTCAATACCGCTATATTTCCAGTAATCCTGATCCTCCAGGTAGGAACCATCACTATAACGGAAAACTTTAACGGCCAGTTTGTTCTTCCCGGTTTTTAAGAACGGAGTAATATTAAAATGAGCCGGAAGACGGCTGTCTTCACTGTATCCTGCCAATTCACCGTTAACCCAGCAATAAAAAGCGGACTCAACTCCTTCAAAATCAAGGAAAATATCCATTCCTTTCCAATGGGCCGGTACGGTAAATTCACGTACATATGCACCTACGGATTGTAATCGGTTGGAACATGAGGCGGATTGGCAGGGAAGGGGTAGGCTACGTCAGTATAGATGGGGGAGTCAAATCCTTGCAGTTCCCAGCTTCCCGGAACCTGTATGTCTTTCCAGCGTTTGGTGTTGTACCCCATTTTATAAAAATCTGTCGGGCATTCCTCATTGTTTTTAGAGAATAAGAACTTCCAGGTTCCGTCTAGTGAAATGCGGCGTTCTGTGGCGGGGTTTACTGCAAAACGTTGGGCGGCAGGTAAAGCTTGTTGTTTCAGTGCATTGGCCTCATTCGTATAAGGAATGAAATGGGCATGGGCAGGTTCACGATTTATTTCATTTATTTGCGGATTTTGCCAGGGCACGTTTTCACCCCAGGCAGAAGCACAAACAAACAACAGTGTAAGAAAAGTATTAAGAGAGTGTTTCATGGTTATTGTTATTTTAAATAGAACAGAAAAGAGTCACAAGAAAAGGTACGCTGAAGTCCACTACAAAGCCGTGAAATATAGAAACCACTACGAAGCTTTGACCGGAATAGCGGGTGATGATGGGTAATGTTGTATCCATCGTAGTGGCTCCTCCAGCCGAAATAGGGGCCAGGTTACCAAACCAACGTACTAGCAACGGGGCAAAAAGCAAAGTGATAATCTCACGTGTGATATTGGATAATAATGCAATGGTTCCCAACTCCGGACCTTTATATTCTGTAATAAAGATACTGGATAGAGAGTAATAGCCGAAACCGGCACCTACTGCCATACAGTCTGTTACTGAGCGGTGCGAGAGAAACAGACTGACCACTGCGCATCCTGCCAGTGTTCCCAATATGGTCATGACCGGTAGAAAGATCAGGCGGGGGTTTAATGAACGGAAATTACGTAAAGTCTGCGGATCATTACCTACACTGACTCCTACACTGAACATTAACGCACACAAGGCGTAGAAACTTAGCTTACTTTGTGTAAAGTCGTATGGAATAAGGTGATATACCCCACAAAGAGCTCCCAGTACAAAGAATCCGACGATAATCAAACTTCCTTTCATACTTGTCCCTCCTTATTTCTTTTGTAAAGTACATACCATAAAGCCCATGCTGCTGTAACACTGCCCAGCACTGCTGCCAAGGTGATGACAATGGCTTCCAACCCTATAGCGTGCAGACCATTGATAATTTTCTGATTGCCGCCTACATCTATACCCAATAAAAAGAGTAGCAACCAAATAAGAACGGTAATGACTTTGTGTATTCCTGAAAGCTTCTGCTTGCGAAGCAGGAAGCCGAGGAGCATCCCCGTGAGCATTAATCCAATAATTGTAAACATATCTATGTCGTTTTATTTATAGGCAAAGATACTTCATTTTTAGATTACAAGGCGGTATCACTGTAGCGAAAACCGCCTTGTTGCCTAATTATATCTAACCAAAAAGAAAATACTTATTTTAAGGCATCATTAGCATTCAGCTCTGTAAGAGGAGTGGGGTAGAATGAGTTTTTGTCTTCATTGAAGCCTGTTCTTCCGGCAGCTTGCAGGGCTGAGGACAGTTTGCCCCAACGGCGGAGATCATACCAACGATAGTCTCAAGAGGGAATTCAATCATGCGCTCGTGTTCAATTTGCGCGCGGACTGCTTCTTGAGAAGTACCTGTCATGGGTGGCATATCCCCGTGAACGCTTCTTACTTCATTGATTAAAGGAATAGCTTGTTCGGGATGTCCCTGTTCATTCAATGCTTCGGCTTTCATTAACAGTACGTTGGCATAACGCATTAAAGGAACATTGATCGCAGAATAGTTTTGGTTTAAACTTCATAGGTCGAGGGCATGAATTTACGGAAGGCTACGCGTTCTTTGTTGTCGAACCAGTCATTATAGTCGTAGCCATAGACACGTCCGTTACCATCGTTATAATAGTCACAATTAAAAAATAATGTTGCATACATACGCGAGTCATAACGTCCTGTAGTAGCCGTTTCCCCTTCTTTTTTGAATTCACTAATCAATGTTTGACTGGGAAGAATCTCATCCCATCCCCCAAGTTCGGAAACACCGATCCATCGATGGAACTGAGTACGATAAGTAGCTCCGTTTGCAGAACTCATAGAGAATTGAATTTCAAAAATCGATTCTTTACTGTTCTTATTATCCCCGCTGAACATAGTGCTGAAATTATTAACCAGTTCATATCCTTTTACTTGGTTGAATGCTTCTATAGCACTGGCCAGATAAGAGTCTTTGTTGGTTGCCTCTTCATAGGCGCGTGTCAGATAGGCGAAACCAAGATATGCATAAGCAGAACCGCTTGTGGCACGGCCTACATTATCAGCGTCACGTGTTGCAGGCAGACTGGTTGCACGTTTCAAGTCTTCAATGATGAAATTCCATGCATCCTCACGGGAAGAAAGGGGCTTGCTTAATTCAGCCGGGTCAGTGATATATTTATCACGAACTATGATTTCTTTCCAGTTCAATAAAAGTTGCATGTGGTAATAAGCGCGGATAAAGTAGCCTTCATTGACCAATTGTTCGCGTGTTGCTGCGTCTATATTCTCATCGGGTATTTCTGCGGTTTTTTCAATTACCTGATTAGCAAAACTGATGCCTTTATAGTAGCATTGCCAGTAATAACTGAACTGAGAGTTACCATTGGTGTAGGTATAGTTGCCTAATTCCACCCAGTTCGGGTAATTCAGAGCATCGCTTCCTAATTGGATAATATCTTCACGATAGGCTTCTACCGGCCATTTGATTTCCGGGAAAGACCACATGTCACCCGAATAAGTCATCAGGTAAAGTTGGGAGTATGCGGCGGCAAGTCCGGCTTCAGCATCAGACTGGTTACGCCAAAAACTGCTTGATGTCAACTGGTCAGGAGATTCTACCGTGAGATAATCGTCACAAGCGCTAAATAAACTTGCAATGCAGATACTTGCTATGTATAATAGTTTCTTCATTTTCTTATTACTTTAAAGGATTAGAATGTAAGTTGAGCTCCAACGGTGAATGAACGGGTAAACGGATAAATCAATTTATCAACACCGGTATTCAACACACTGGCACGAGAGAATTCAGGATCTATACCATCATAGCCTGTGATAGTGAACAAGTTTTCACCACTTACATAGAAACGCAGTTTCTCAATATAGAATTTCTGCATGAGCGATTTGGGCAAAGTATAACCTAACTGTGCCTGACGCAGACGGACAAAATCACCGTTTTCAAGGAATCTGTCTGATTCTTTCATGTTGCCGTTCGGATCTTGATATACTGCGCGGGGAACATCCGTATTTCTATTGTCAGGAGTCCATGCATTCAATGTAGACTTCAGCATATTTGATTTAGAGTTCATTCCTTCATAGAAATATTTGTTTCCGTTATACAATTTGAAGTTCCATGCGCTGCCAAGTACGATTGAAAGGTCAAATCCTTTATAGCCGAATGACAGATTTAAGTTCGCTTCCAATGTCGGGATACCTGAGCCACAGTATTCTTTGTCACCGGCGTCTATGCTTCCATTACCATCTAAATCTTTAAAACGGATATCACCTGGTTGGGCATTAGGCTGTAATAATTGTCCATCCTTGTTTACATGGGCATTTACTTCATCCATACTTTGGAAGATACCGTCTGTTCTATAAAGATAGAATGCACCGATAGGTTTGCCTACTCTGGTTTCTGTCGGGAAATGCTCCGTTCCATATTTCAATCCTTCGCCCTGAAGAACTTGGTCTGCATCTGACAATTCAACCACCTTATTTTTGGTGGTGCTCATATTGAAACCGATATTGTAATCAAAGTCTTTTATAGCATCTCCCCAGTTTAATTCAAATTCGAAACCGGTATTGCGTATCTTTCCGACATTCAGGGTGGGATTAGTCATACCTGCTGAAGGAGGTAAAACTTTTGTTATCAACAGGTCTTCTGTTTGGTTATAGTAGTAGTTTAATGTACCGGTTAATTTGCTGTTAAAGAAGCCGAAGTCGAAACCAATATTTTTGGTATCCGTTGTTTCCCATTTCAAAGAACGGTTTTCCAATCCGCGAGCGATACTTCCTGCCCATGCGTTATCACCGTTGCCTTTCACGTATCCTTGATACATTTCATTGTATGTACTAATCAGCGCAAGGAAGTCATAATATCCCAAAGCATTTTCATTACCCAAACGTCCCCAACTGACACGGAACTTCAAATTATTCAATGCAATGTCTTTCGGAAGAATTCTTCCTGACTGATTCTCCAGCCTAATGCCACTGATGGGAAGCAACCCCAACGGTTGTCTTTACCAAACTTGGATGAACCGTCATAACGTACAGTTGCCTGTACCAGGTAGCGGTCATTATAATTATAGTTCAGTCGGCCGAAGAAAGAGGCGCGGTTATATTTCCATTTTGTTCCGCTACCATCAAATGTGCCACCTGCTCCTGCACCTACAGTTGAGAAAGATGGATCAAGAAATCCGCCCGGAATTTCACTGGTTACCAATTTCCCGTCTTCTACTTTATAAACAGTGGTTTTACCTTCTACCCCAACAGAATTCCATGTATATTTGCGGGCAGTCATGGAAGTACCTGCCATTGCATTGACGTTGTGTTTTCCAAATGTCTTATTAAAACTTAATACATTTTCCCATACATGTTCTTCCCAGTATCCTGTGGTTTCGCTATGATAAGGATAGTCACGTTTGGCTTTTGGGTCGGCAACATAAGCCGGAGTATGATAAGTCTGACGCTGGTGTTCACCTCTGTATGCATAGCTTGTCTTGAAATTCAGCCATGGGGTGAAGTTCATAGTCAAGGCAACATTGGCTGTGGTATGATATTTTTTGTCTGTAGATTTTTCATAATGCTGGTCAGCCATAACATTACGGTTACTGGGCAGGTCATCAAAGTCACTTAAGCCGAAGCCATACTCTCTTGTATCATCATAGATAGGAACAAGCGGAGAAATCATGTACATTTCTTTAATGGAATATTCCGGTTGTTTGCTATCTGTAAATTTGAAAGCGATATTTGCATCTATATCAAAGATATATTTATTCATATGGAGTTTCAGACGGGCATTGTCTTGGCGATAGTTGTTACCTAGAAAAATTCCTTTTTCGTCGGCATGATTGTAGGAGAGTGAATACTGGGCGTTTTCGGAACCGCCACGGATACTAAACATATAGTTTTGTGAAACACCACTCCTTAGCATGGCATCTTGCCAGTCTGTATCTATTCCTGTGTTTTTATTTACAAATGCAGGCATAGTAACCTCTGTATCATTGGGATACTGGTTCATATAGTTCTGATACATTTGTTTATGAACACTTTTGTATTCTTCGGCATTTAGCAGTTCCAGCTTTTTTGCTACGCTTGTAAAGCTTACATAAGTACTGAAATCAATTTTCATGTCACCTTTTTTTACCGTTTTTGGTAGTTACGATAATGACACCATTTGCAGCAACCGAACCATAGATAGCAGCGGCTGCACCATCCTTCAGTACTTCCATTGACTGAATATCTTGCGGATTCACATTTTCAATATCACCGGGAAAACCATCAATGATATAAAGAGGTTGGTTATCACCAAACGTTTTGACACCACGGATTTTAACCTGCACACCTGCACCGGCATTACCACCAGCCTTCATAATGTTTACACCTGCAATCTTACCTTGCAATGCTTCTGCAGGGTTGGTTGTGGTGCGCTTTACCAAATCGTCTACATCTACTGAGGAAATAGCACCGGTCATATCACTTTTCTTCATGGTACCATAGCCCACTACTACAACTTCATCCAGCATCTCAGTATCTTCTTTCAAAGTCACCCGGATGTTTGTCTTTCCGTTTACAGGGACTTCTTGTGTTGCATAGCCCACATAAGAAATAATAATAGTGGCTTTGGGGGATACGCTTAATGCAAAGTTACCGTCAAGTCTGTGATGACCCCGTTGGTTGTACCCTTCTCTACTACACTGGCACCAATAATAGGTTCGTTGGCAGCATCAGTAACCAGACCAGTCAGTTGAATCGTCTGTGCTAATGCACCGAAAGGAGTCATAAAAGCAAAGAGTAGAATCAATAGTATGATTCTTTCCTTGAAATAATTCTTTTTACTCATGTGAATAAATTTTAAGGTTAATAATTGTTTTTCACATCGCTAAGTAATAGGTTGTATGTGCAAATTCCTAATTATTATACCCTACAAATGAACTACAATGAATAAAAAAACTCTCTTTTTTAATCTACAAATATAAATGTAATATATTGATATATAGTGTTCTATATAAAGAGATAATATCTACAAAATGCTGTTTAATAAAAACTATAAAAATATAGGTTCTTTAAATATTTTGTAGATAGTCTGTCAAGTCATCCTCCGAAGATAAGTTTAGAGATTTACGTAAACGATATCGATTCATGTTGATTGTTTTGGGAACATTTCCTGTGAGCATTGAGATTTCTTTGGTAGATAGATTTACCCGTAATAAAGTAGCTAGATATTTTTCTCCTTGTGTTAAATTAGGATGCCGTTCGGATAGCCGTTGAAGGAACTCCTGGTTCTTTTCTTCAACATTCATCAGCAAGGTGCTGTTCGTTTTATCTCCATTCTGATATTGGCTGATGAAGGCATTGACTTTCTTCAGATGAGGAATCAATGCTTGTTGGTCCATCTTATATCCTTGCTTTATCATTTCTCTGATTTCTCTAGCAATTCATTACGGCTATGCAGGAATACAGCAAACTGGTAGCTTCCTGACGACTGTTGTCTAATGCACTTTGGACAG
>ENA-OQJH01000706-OQJH01000706.1-human-gut-metagenome-genome-assembly--contig:-NODE-706-length-16811-cov-1.702829_pt1 | contig 16811 bp, 31 predicted proteins | sample MGYA00242597_ERZ504763 | MGnify/ENA primary metagenome ERZ504763 (study PRJEB26092, sample SAMD00036359) | human gut metagenome | host: Homo sapiens | study: EMG produced TPA metagenomics assembly of... | reverse complement strand
AGAATCAATAAGGATGCAGTTAACAATAATTTCCCTAAAAATAGTAACCTAATAAAATCCCCATGAATGATTTAGGTGGTTCTAACAAAAGTCAAATCCATTTTTTATTTATAAAATTTTAGATGAAGCAAAATCATATTCTGCATTATCTTTGATTTTAATTCCACTTAGGAATAGTATAGAAACAAAAAAGGTAATTGAATCTAATCCTATTGCGCCTGTTATTCCTATAAAACTTATAATTATGCCTGAACACATGTAAGAAAAAACCTGAATCATCTGTATAAACATATTCATCAAACTCCGAGCATTTAAAGTATCATCATCTGACACAATGTATGGTAGGATGGCATTTTGTGCAGGAATACTAAATGTACTAAAGAGGGTTTGAATAGTAACAAATAAAATCAAAGTCCTGTATTTAGACGATCGGTGGAATACAAGAAGAATAAAATAATAAGGATGATTCCCTGGCCAAATGATGTTAAAATCAAAAGATTTTTTTATTATGTTTATCTACGTAGGTTGCAGTAAAATACTTAAAAAAGATAATATAATTTTTATGGCAAAAACATAACTCATAAGGAGGGTGGACTTCGTAATTTCAAAAATTAGTTGTGCCATTGCAATATCATCAATATAATCTCCGATAATGTTAATATTTGTAGCAAAAGAAAAATTTCTGAAATTTTATTCTGTTTTAGTATTTGTAACATTTCTATCCTCCATATTAATTTCAATGCCTTCTAACAGTCCGGTGTTAATCGCTTTTTTCATATTACAAAAATCTTTTAATTTTTTTGAGATACTCATATTAGGATTATCGTATGTGTAAAGCCATAACCATTTGATGATTCGGCAATCTTCGTACCAGTCACAAGTTGTATTTTGACAAGGATTTGGACGATAACTGAGTTGTAATTTTTTAAACATATTTTCAGCAACGCTTTCAATATTATCTTTAGTTATACCAATGGAATTTTCTAAATCCAATTCGGATAAATAGTTTTTTTGATTATTTGCATATAATTCAGGAGATACGTATGGAAAAATGCGGATGGCTGCTTTACCATAATATTTAATGGCAATTTTCTTCACATTTTCATATAATGCTAATATTTCTTCAGGCGTAGGAGACTCAAATGCATGGTAAGTTAGTTCGGAATAAGAGGGTAACATGTGTATCTGTTCGTATACATAATCAGCTATATCAAATAAGCGATTAAAGGAATTGTTTTTTACGACCATAATAGCAGGCAATACTTGGACCTCTTCACAACTTAGAGATTTAATTTTTTCTAGAACTTCGTCTGTTTTAGGTGCTCCTTCAGATTGATCAAAGGGATTTTCTATTGATACTAAAAAGCTTCAATATGAGAAGTTTTACTTTTTTCAATTATATCTTTTTGTTAAGAGTCTACCATTGGTTAAAACGTATGATGAACAGCCAGTTTCATCATATAATTTTGACTATATTGGAATAATTTATCACCTAACATTAACGGCTCTCCACCACTAAAACGTACTTGCAAATTTTGGTGATAGGTGGATTTGATATGTTTGATAAGTTACAATAATTATCAAATAATTCAGGACACATATTAATGTCATATTTTTGACGATCTCGTGATGCATAGAAGTGACAATACGAGCAATTACAGTTACATTTTCCAGTAATTGTAATACTTAGTGCCCAGATATCGTTTTTTCTAAAAAAGTCTTCATAGTTTTATTCCCCCATAATTGATTAGATGTCTATATCTCAAAAAAATATGTAAATATATTCATATACAGAAGAAACTCCCTACATTAAGGAGTTTCTTCTGTGATGAATAACTTTATAAATATAAATCAGTTGAATAGCCCATATAACTGCGCCTTGCTGGTTTTTCATAAAGTTTTTTAATTTTTTTGCTTTCATTTCATTTCCCTCCTTTAAAGTTTTAATACTTTATCAATATACAGCGGTAATGAGAAGATGTCAATAGAAAATATAGGGAATGTATTGAAAAAGTAAAACAACTCAATTTGCAACGGAGTAGATATAAAGAAAAGATGTACAAAATAAATAAAAAACTTGAAATAAAAAATATGTTATTGTACAATATATAAAATGTTTCGGAAAGAAGGATGATTATGAAGTATCCAATGTATGTAGACTTTGCAATTACACCATATTGTAATTTGTCATGTAATTTTTGTTATGCAGAAGCAAAATGAAAAAATAAAAAAAAGTTCTAAACAGATATTAACCTTAGAAGAGATAAGAAAGATATTTACTGAATTTGATCAATTAGGAGTTATGAGAGTTGGGTTTGAAGGTGGGGAACCATTTTTAAGAGGTGACTGGTATGAAATTTTCAAGTTAGCAGATCAGCATTGCTTTAACTATTTTGTTAATACCAATGGAACTTTAATTGATGTAAATATTGCTAAGAAACTTAAAAATACAAATATTGATAAGTCTGTGTAAGTCTTGATGGCTCAAATAGCAAAATTCATGATATGTCGAGAGGAAAAAATGGGACATTTGAATTTAACGATACGCGGAATAAAAAATTTAATAAATGAAGGGTATAGTGGTTCAGTTGTCTGTACTCCCATAGGACTCATGTAAAACGTATTGAATATTCCGAGTGGTTTTCTATCAGCTGTCCGGTGATATGGAAATTACTTTTTAGATCCGCTTTTGTGCATACCGAATTATAATTTCCTCCGGACATTGGTAAAGACTGCTACGCACTGCAGATGCGGCAAGGTCTTGACCAATATCCCAGCAGAAATGTAAACGCAAAATAGCGAGTACCTTGATATTTTTAGGCGGCTGCTTTGCAACCACCGATATTTAAACTTTGCGGATCCCTGCTGGAAGTTTTTCTGACCAGGGCAGAAGATCTTCCAGAAAAGAACAATCCTTATCATTCATGAAAATTGACAAAAAGTTTTTGTAGGTTGTTGCACCTACATTTTTGGTCTGCAACTTTTCTACATTTTTATTTTACAATAAACATTCCAAAACGCATTTGCGACCGCCGGAGAGCGCAAAATGCAGCATTCATCATCGTTAAATTTTGTGTCTGTTAACTAAATGTTAATCGTTAATATTTTTCAAAAAGCAAGTACCTCTCTAAAGCATCTGTCCCTCCGATCCAAATATCGGGCTGAAATCCCTTCCCTTCTGTGCACTCATCCTGGAATGATAATTGGTCTCCATATGATATCTCTATCTCCGAATTTGGTAAAATACATTTCATATTTGCATTCGATAAAAAGCAGCCTGAAGTATTTGTTCCGATAAACACCACATTCTTCAACGTGTTAAGATGTGAAATCAAGGATTCTGCCGCAGAAGCAGTGTTTCCATCCATCAGAACGATTAATTTCGTTTTATTCTTCTTTTGTTCCATTTTTCCTTCTGTAAAAATCCAACGATTCTTTGTGGGATCTACAGAAGATAATTCTGCTTCTAACTGTAAAAGTTCTTCCGGTGGAAAAAGAGCGTGCTTTTTTGCAGTTTGATATATCTCCATAAGTTCATGTATACCAATTTACTTGATAATTTAAGCGTTACTTAGCTGCGGAATTTGAGAGTCACCGGTAAAATTTTGAAACCATACATCAGGTCCCCAGTCTTGTCCGCCCATATTTCCACGTAAATCTAAGATGGCAAGATTTTGATCCGATATGATGTTAGCAGACTCGGTAAATTCTTCTATCGAATAATCTTTTGAATTTTTCTTGTACATGCGTTCCATAGTAATCACAGGAATCTTATCTATTGTCTGATACGAATAAGCATTTTCACTTTGATTGATCTGTGGCTTACTGCGAGAAACTTTAATTGGTGTTTTATATTCCTTATTGTCTGATTGAAAACCAACGTTTAATTGGATATGTGATTGTGTATCTAGAACTCCTAAATAGTAGCAAAGCTTCCATCTGCATTGAGAGACGGTTTCACATAGTCTTCTACATCTTCATGATTATCAACAGATTTGATATACCATTTTTGACGACCGTCTTTCACATAATAGCCACGGGAATCCTGCTTTATTTCCATTGTATCATTATAATAAAAATCAGAATGAACTATTGGTGAATAACTATTAATTTTAAAATGACTGTCTTGAATAAAGTCTAATTGGTACATAATATTTGAAACAGTTCCTCTCGTTTTATGTCTGTATCATACATTTCTATACTGGAAGTAATACGGTTTTCACGGTCGTTCCAAATATCTTCCGTTGCAAAATAGCTATAACCAGCATACGAATATTTTAAAACGTCAAAAAGAAACTGTACATCTTCGATCGCTGCTTCTGTTGGTATCGAATCTATATTTTTGCCCAGATCAGGATATTGCTCCAAAGCATTCGCAATATATTCTAGTTTCTGCTCAGGGATTCCTAACGCATGATCTAATGGTGTCATATATTGTTCCACATCGGATTTATGAACGGGATTCGAAATACTTTTTTTCTGTATTATGAATAGCAACAAATCATCAACAAGACGTCGCTTGAAATGTTGAAAAATTAAACAGTATTAGAAAAAACAAGAAAAAAAGACAGATAATTAAGTAAAATAAATGCTTTTTTTTCATAAAATATCACACATCCTCCTTTACTTTTTTTTTAGTCAAAAGTGTTAGAATTCTCTAAAAGAAAAGAGATATTATAATAAATTTAGCACAATATGAACAAGTTTTCAAGGAAAGGTGGAACAGCGATTATAGTGGTTCAGAATGGATTCTGTTATCATACATATACTGTTGCTGTTCTTACAGCCTGATGATGGTAAGATATAGGCCGATATCCTTACCTGTCATGGCGTATCCATCACTCATGAACTGTTCCAGATAGCCAAGATCTCTTTTCACGTAGCCAAGCTGTCTGCGGAGTGCGCTGCGGATTTTCTTTGCCGTGTGCTTTCTGCTCTTGGCAAATGCAAGATACTCTTTTCTGGCACGTTTGCGGTATCTTCTTGGCAACTTAAGACCATAACATTTACAAAAACAGTAAATCATGTTTTCCAGCTTTTCTCTTGCTTCGTTCAAAAGCGAGATGTCCTGCGGATAACGTATGTTTGCAGGTGCGCAGGTTGCATCAAGTGTCAGAGTCCCTTTGTTTGTATCTTCTTTTGCAGTACCATCATCACCGGATTTTCCTACGGATGGAGGAGTATGGTCATCTTTGTCATCCTCCTTGTGAGCAAGAAGATACTCATTTACTTCCATCAGCATATCTGCTGAAATGCGTTTACGGAAAAGAACCAGTGTACTTGCATCAAACGGAGCTTCTTCCCGAAAACCGGGAAGCCCGATAAGTATTGCAGATACGGATTCTCAGCGATCTGTTCCACAAGCTCACGGTCGGAAAATTGGAACTTGGTCTGGATGATCAGGGCTCCTAATGCCATGCGAAGAGGCTTGGCAACATTACCCGTATCACTTGGAAACAGCTTGGCATATTTTACTTCGAATTCATCCCATGGGATTCGGTCAGCCAGTCTGACCCAGCGGTTATCCGGATTCATGTGGAGTCCCATAGGTTGGTTGAAATCGAGGAATGAATGCTGTAACTTGTCGATCGGTTTGTACATTGTTTTAGCCCCTTTATACTTAAAATCTGTAAGAAAACTGCAAGAAAAACGATTTGTTTTTGTCAAAATCCTTGCAATCATTATACCAGAAAATGGGGCAAAAGTCAGTAAAATCAAGTGTTTTCAGTTTGCTCAGCAGACACTATCTAATTTACTCAATGCTGCTTTATCTGCAATCACTGTTACATCATGATGTAATTGAAGTATTGATGCCGGCACATGTGGCGATATCTCCTCTCCAAACGATTTTTTCACTGCCTCTGCTTTATCTTCTCCACTAATAATAATTGAGAATTTTCTAGCTGACATAATTGTTCCTATTCCCATGGTATATGCCTGTTTCGGCACCTGTTTTTTGATTCAAAAAACGTTGATTTGCTTGAATTGTTTTCTCTGATAAGGAAACACAGTGTGTTTGTTTTACAAAAACTTCAGCTGGTTCATTAAAACCAATATGACCATTGTGTCCCAACCCTAATAACTGAAGATCAACACCACCCAGACCTGCAATTAGTTTCTCATATCTTTGACACTCCTCATCTTGATTCTCATTCATTCCGTCTGGCACAAATGTATTCTGTAGTTCAATATTTACTCTCGAAAATAAATGCTGATTCATAAAGTAATGATAACTCTGCTTATTTTCTGCATCAATCCCCTTATATTCATCCAAATTTACTGTATGTATTTTCGAAAAATCTAAATCCCCTTTTTTATACCATTCTGTCAATTGGTCATAAACTCCTATCGGAGTAGATCCTGTTGCTAATCCGATGACTGATTCCGGCTTTAATATCATTTGTGCAGAAATAATATTTGCCGCTTTTCTACTCATATCTTTATAATCCTGTGCTTCTATAATCCTCATATTTGGTCTCCTTTATTTTCATGCGATTTCTTTCCAAAAAATGTTTTACGGCCTCAGCAACACCATCTTGATCATTCGAAAGTGTAACAAAATCAGATTTTTCTTTTAGCACTGGTTGTGCATTATCCATTGCCACACCTATTCCTGCATATTCAATCATCGTAAGATCATTTAGCCCATCTCCACATGCTACCATCTCTTTTCGAGAACAATCCAGATATCGCAAGAGCTTTTCTAAAGATTTTGCTTTATCAATTAAAGGTGGCATAAATTTCCAGGAAAAATGGTTCGGATCGATATATACTTAACTCATCTTTAAAATATTCTTGTAATTTTTTCTCTAGTCTTTCTAAATATGTTCCATCACCTGTAATAAGACATTTTGTAATTGGGAAGGAAATATATTGTATAAAATCTTCTACTCCTTTTATTTTCATCTTATTAATAAAAGATTCTTTTTCTACATAAAAATCTTTCGGCGTTTCTGTTATCAATGAATCATTTTCATATGTGAGAAGTGCTACTTTTTTATCCTTTACCTGCTCATAAATTTCTTGAACATACGAATATTCTATTGTTCGTTCAAATATTGTTTTTTTGTACTACACTCTACAATCTTTCCTCCATTAAACGCAAGAATATAGCCACCATATTTTTCTAATTCCAACTCTCTTGCTATCGGCCAGATTCCATATTCTGGACGACCTGAAGCAAGTACAATATGTACTCCTTTTTTTTGTAAATTTAATAATGTTTTCTTAGTATAATCTGTAATTTTTTTCTTTGAATTTGTTAATGTTCCGTCTAAATCAAGAACAAGAACTTTATATTTCATTCTATATCTCTCCAAAATTCAATTTATTATGTTTCTTAAAAGCTAATTTCCATCATCATATTATATAAATCCATATCCAATGGTTTCTTCATCCTCAGAGCTTCTTGGATATCATAATCTACTAGATTTCCCTGTTGCAAAGCAACTACACGATTGGTTTTGCCCTCTTCAAGAAGCTTCACTGCATAATATCCCATGCGAGTTGCATTTACCCTATCTTTCAATGTCGGATTTCCACCTCTTTGAACATGTCCTAATATTGTGGCACGACTATCAATTCCTGTTTTTTCCTGAATCTGCGTGGCTATTTCTACAGGGTTTCCGTACCCTTCTGAAACAATAACAATAAAATGATCTTTTCCTGACTCACGAATTTTTTTGATATTTTCTACAACTTCATCAATTGGGGTAGGAATCTCTTCTGTGATAATCTGAACAGCTCCTGTTGCAATACCTGTATTTAATGCAATATGTCCTGCATGTCTTCCCATCACTTCGACTACGCTACACCGTTCATGTGACTGACACGTATCATTTAATTTGTCTACACATTCTACTACAGTATTCATTGCTGTATCATATCCAATTGTATATTCTGTTGAAGCAATATCATTGTCTATTGTTCCCGGAACACCAATACAAGGCAAACCTAATTCTGACAAATATCCTGCTCCTCGATATGAACCATCTCCCCTATTACAACCAAGCCATCTAATCCGATTTCTTTTGCATTATGAAATGCTTTTTCACGATATGAAGCTTCATAAAACTCCATACATCTTGCTGTCTTTAAAATGGTTCCACCCGAATGGATTATTCCTGAAACACTTTCTCGATCCATAACACGATAATTTTTTTCAAGAATCCCATTATATCCTTTAATAAAGCCTATCGGTTGAATTCCATTTGCAATTGCTGTTTTTACAACTGCGCGAATTGCTGCATTCATTCCCGGAGCGTCTCCACCACTAGTAAGTACTCCTATTTTTTCATTTTGTTCACCTTCCTATTGCAAAAGGGAAGCAGTTCCACCTGCCTCCCTTTTCGCTTATTTTCTGTTTATTAATATTCCATCTGACGATAGTATCTTCTAGTTGTAAGTGGATGATTTCTCTCTTTTTCAAGATGGCAACTTAATCTTTCTGTAATTGCATATATGATCATTGGAGAAACAATTTTTCTGTATTCAGCATCTGTAAATGGAAGTTCAACTTCTTTTGTATCAAAAATATTAATAACTTTTGTTACTTTCTCAGAGAAGTTTTTAACACGATCCATTAATGGTCTTGTCTCATCTTCTCCGTAGAAGAGGATTAAGCTTGTATCTTCTTCTACAAGTTCCAGTGTTCCATGGAAATATTCTGCTGCATGGATAGATTTTGTTTTAATCCACTGCATCTCTTCGAGGATACACATTGCATAGTCGTAAGCTTCTCCCCAAAGCATTCCAGATCCGATTACCATATGATAATCTGTATCTTTATGTTCTACTGCCATTTTTGCACATCTATCTTCATACTGCTCTTTTGCTTTCAAGAGATATGGAACAATCTTGCTGTACTGCTCTACAAACTCATCATATTTATCAAATTCTCCTGCATTCTTTTTGAATCTTGTCAGTAATGTAATCATATATGTATAAATTGCTTCACACAGGCAATCATCTTCTGCGAAACTGAAGAACTTATAATCTGCATATTCACAAGCTGGTGTATTATCATTTGATACATATACCAGAGTTCTTGCTCCTGCTTCTTTACAATATTTGATTGCTGCTACAATCTCTTTTGTATTTCCACTTCTTGTAGAGAATACACATACTGAATCTTTTGTGAATCTCTTATGTCCTGATACCATGAATTCTGCTGCAATTACTGAGTGTGTTTCAATCTCTGAAGTTGTATCAAACCAATATTTCATTGGAAGTGAATGTGCATAAGTTCCGCCACATCCAATAAAGAAAATATTTGAATAACCATCCTTGCAAATCTCATCAACTGCTTTCTCAATCTGTGGTCTTAATGCAATTGCATCTCCTACAACTTTTTCGTAACGTGGTACATCAAAATTAAACATCTTATTTTCCTCCTTCAATTTAAATGTTATCTTGTTCGTTAATGTAATAATACATCATTATAACATTATTATGTAAAGTAGTTTTTTTAATTTTTTAAAATTTTTCTATTTCATTCAAAATATCCAATAGTTCCAGTGGCTCATTTATAGAATAATCTGCTATTTTCAGTTCTTCCTCTGTTCCACATCCATATTTACAGGAAACAAACAAAATACGATTTGCCTGCGCTGCTTCAAGTCATAACACCGGTCGCCTACTAATATTGCGAACTCTGGATTTTCATCCTGTAAAAACGGCTAATGATTCCACTTTTCCTTTTCCTGGAATAATAGGTCTTACTCGATCTATTTTTTCGCGCAAATTAAGTTTGTCCAATACCTCTTCTATATACTCTTCATCGGCGTTTGAACATACTGCTGTTTTATATCCTCTTTCATGAAGAGAATCCAGCATATCTCCTACACCTTCATATTCCTCAACAGAATTATGAAATATTGTTCTATAATAACCAGATACTAATTTCCAGAAATTATCCGCTTCTTCGCTTTTTTTCTGTCCAAAAAATTTGAGATTGGTCACTTCTACCGGTTCACCTATCGTGCAGCGAATAGCATCTTCTGTCCAACTGATATATTCATTTTTCCATTGCCAATTCAATTGATGGAATCATAAATTTATCTGTTCGACTCAATGTTCCATCTAAATCAAAAATAATATATTTCATTTCTATTCCTCAATCTGATTTTTAAATCCAAAGCCACCCTCTCGCAAGCAGTTGTCTGATGAATAATGTGCTGCATCATCCATGGCTGCTTGATCACATCTGCCTGCAAAACAACGCCCTTTTCCATCCTTTTTCAGCAAAGATACAATCAATGCTGCAAGATAAGAATCACCTGCTCCCATTGTGTCAACAGGTTCTACAAAATAGACTTTTCCTTTTATAAATTCGCTTCCATTGTAAAAAATCTGTCCACGGCCACCCATAGTCGCAATTACATTTTTGCACCCATGCGCATAAACTTTTTTTAATAGTTCCTGTATTTCTGGTTCTTCCATATGGTCGCAGGAAAAATTGTCCCAATTCCAAGTATGGACATGTCATATTTAAAAACTCTTCTGTACGATATTTATCTTTTACTGAAAAATCAAAGGTCACCATTCCTGTTAAATCTTTTAATTTATATACATCTTCATGCAATTTGGCATTACAACTTGTATGGATTACGTCAAAGTTTTTAGATATTCCACATCTTCTGTACGAATTGTCATTGTATGTGCCCATTTTGTCCCCAAATCACATCCTATATAATGTCTTTCACCATCAATTACATTCACATCACATTTTTTTGTTGTTGCTTCCGGATCAAAGATACATTGAGATAAATCTACTCCTAAACTTTCCAAAGCATTTTTCAATATTTTTTCCTTCTCTGTCTGCTCCGATGCTTCCTACATATGCAGCCTCTGCGCCAAGAAGTGCTGCATGAGCAGCAACGTTAACTGCATTCCCACCTGGGAACATAATCCCCATATTCATATAACGATCTATTACATTATCGCCGATTCCTGCTATTTCATATTTTTTTACCTCTAAAAAGGCACCGCAAATTCTATTCGCGGTATCCTACTCATTAATCTAATATTCTACTTTTCTATAGTAACGTCTAATATCAAGTGAATGATTTCTAATTTGTTCAAAATTCTTGCTCACTCTGGACAATACCGCGTTAATCACAACCGGAGAAAGCATCCATCTAAATTTGTCACTAATACCAGGCAATTCATAATCTGCTGTATCAAATACTGTAAAGTCATCTGTATACTGTCCTACAAAATCTTTTACTCGCTGATCCAATTTTCTAGTCTGTCCTTCTGTCATATTTAAGGCTACACAAACTCCTTTCCACCAATTCAATTGTTCCGTGGAAAAATTCCGGAGATGTTACAGATTTTGTTCTCAGCCACTGTGATTCCTCTAATACGCACATTGCAAATGAATATGTAGGTCCCCACAAATTACCTGAGCCAATCCAAATCTGATATGGATCATCTTTATACTTCTCTGCATATGCTCTTGCTTTTGGCTCACTTGCTTTGCCTACAGATACCAGCGCTGCCGGAAGATTCTTCAATTCATCTGCAAACTGTTTGTAATCATCAAAGAATCCTTTATTTTCCAACAATTTTCCGATTAGCATATACAAAACATACTCTTGTGGTCTTCCGTCTTTGTATACAACTGAATAATCTGATAACTCACCCATCGGCGAATTGTCAACTCCTAAAACAGACACAATCGTTGCTCCTTTTTCTTTGACATACTTAGCTGCTGCAACTGTCTCTTTTGTATCTCCTGATTTTGATGCCATAAATACTAATGTCTTATCTGTAAGATGATTATTTCCCTCAACAAGAAGTTCTGCTGAAATCTGTGATTGTACATTCAGATTGGACATTACTGAAATCATATAGTCAAAAGGCTGCATCATGGCAAGTGAACCACCTGAAGAAGTAAACAAAATATTGTCAAACCCTTTCTCGCAAACAGCATCTGCTATTTTTTCAATCTCTGCTCTCTGAGCATAAATATATTCTCCGTTTTTCAAAATCTGATTTTCATCAAACTTTACCATCATGATAATTTCCTCCTAAATCTAAATTAAAAATACCTAAAAGTGCTCCAACAATTCCTACGACCATAAGCACGATCAATATCCATGAAACTTTGACTTTTTTCTGCAAAAGCCCATAAATTCCTAATGTCATTGCAAATGGAACGAGATTTGGCATAATACCATCTAAGATTTCCTGTACCTTTACTGCTGCATCGCCACTTCCGATAGCTCCAGCAATATTAACCGTTATCATACTCGGTATCATTGCACCAATTACCATAAGTCCAAGTACTGCCGCACCAAATGTCAATTTAGGCATCATACCTGATTCTTCAATTTTATTCAGAAAACTTGTTCCAAATTTATATCCGAATTTTAAGCAAATATATCGAACTGCAAATGCCGGCACGTTGAATATAAGCCAAAATAAAAGTGGTCCTAGGATACTACCTTGCATAGCAAGGGATGTACCTATTCCTGTTGCAATTACTCGAAGTGTTCCCCAGAACATAGAATCTCCAATACCTGCTAATGGTCCCATCAATGCAACCTTTACATTGTTAATAGATGATGTATCGAAATCTTCATTTCTAGCGTTGCTCTCTTCCATTGCTGTTGAAATTCCAAATACCGCCGTTGAAATGTATGGTGTTGTATTAAAAAATTCCATGTGGCGTTTTGCTGCTGCTATCTGATCTTCTTTTTCTGATAAATCTTTTTAATCGCAGGAAGCATCGCAAAACAATATCCCATATTCTGTTGTCTCTCATAATTCCATGAGTATTCCAAAGATAATGAACGTAAAAAGATTGATCTTAATTCCTTCTTTCCAATTACATTCTTCTGTTCTGCTGTATTAGAAGTCATCATCTTCCACCTCCTGTACTGCTACTTTCTGTGTTCCCTGCATCTGCACAAGGATAACTGCTAAACATCCTGCCATCATTGCAATTCCAAGCATTGGAATCTTAAGGTAAGCAGCTAATGCAAATCCAAGAATAAAATATACCATTGTTTTCTTAGACAAAATCATCTGTGCAAGCAGAGCAATTCCAAGTGCCGGAATAAATCCTGCTGCTGCCACAAGTCCATTCTGAACAAACGCTGGAATCGCTTCAAGAACTCGGTTCATAACTGGTGTTCCAAGATAAAATGCTACTGCACATATAATTCCTCTTGGCAAACTTTTCACCACAAATCCACCTAGTATATGCATTCGCTCCATTCCTTTAAAGTCGCCTTTTTCTATATAGTTATCCGCTTTATGTAAAAAGAATGGAAGTATTCCAAGTGTAAGTACATTGTCAACAACCAAATATAACGTTGCAATTGGGAATGCCAGAGCCAGTGCTACATCTGCACCTTTTCCCGTTGAAATTGCAAATGCAGCACCCAGAATACCACCTGTGATTACGTCTGGTGGAACTGCTGCTCCAAGTGTAATAGAACCAATAAATACCATTTCGAGGGTTGCACCAAGAATGATTCCCGTTTTCAAATCACCCATAACCAATCCAACAAGCATTCCTGTAATGATTGGACGTGATCCTAAGTTTGTTCCAAACATCCACTCAAAGGTAACAAACATGGCAATCAACCCTATTAGAATTGCCTGAACTAACATAATTATTTTCCTCCTCACATGTTCTCTGATACTTTTACTTTCTGTTCACCAGGCACCTGCCTGATTTCAATTTCAATTCCATCGTTTAACAACTCTTTTAACATTTCCTCATCCCGGGCAGTAACTGGAATTGTCTTATAAATTGTCTTAACAATGTCTTCCTTTGGCTTACAACCACCAAGATTGATAGAGCGTATTCCTGCACATCCTTTGGCCAATCGATATGCATCCTCAATACTCTCTACGACGATAAATAATTTATATTTATCTGTAACACCCGCATTTAATGCAGCGATGGAATCTTCAATATTTTCATAACGAGCTTCACCCCATTTGGCTTAGCCAATTTCATTGTTGTTTTCCGAATGTTATCATTCACAACCGCATCATTTGCAATTAAAATGCAATCTGAATCTAACGATTGTGTCCACGCCATAGCGACCTGACCATGTAATAATCTGTGGTCTACTCTTAATAATTTAATCATTTTACATCCTCCGTATCTTGTTTTAATTGATTTTAAAATTCATCGTCTTCCTCTACTGTATCCTCAGACAATAACTTATTGCATAAAACAATACCTTCACTTGCTTCTGAAATATTAGTTTCCAGTTGTTTCTCTGTCAAATTTTCCGTTTCATACCACAAACTAAGAACTAATGGGAGATTCATTCCTGCTATTAACCAATATCCCCCCTCTTGTGCTCTTATCATAAATTCGTTATTGATACTTCCGCCAAATATATCTGTGATAACAACCCACTGGTCTTCTGGATTTCTTTCGTTCATCCACTTTTCTACCATTGCCGGAAGATCCTTAGATTGCTCATCTACATAAGCGCATAGAGTTTCTACATTTTCATTTTGCCCCATTAAAAATTCCGCTGTCTTTTTCATTCCGTTTGCCAAGGGGCCATGACTAGCAATCAATATTTTGTTCATTATCACTCCTTCTACTCTTGTGATATAACATCATATAACATCTCGTTACGATAAGTTTACTACTATGTGCTGTTTCTGTCAATAAAAAATAGCACTTCTGCATTTTTTATGCAAAAGCACTAATTTTTATTTTCTAATTTTTATTTTAAAGATAGAATTTTAATCGTTCTGTACAATACACTTGTTTTGATACAAACAATGGTTTCCCTTTTTCATCTTGATGTTTATCTGTAAAAAGCAACAATGCTTCTCCTTTTTTTATATTCAACAAACTTGCTTCCTGAGCATTTGCATATACAACTTCTAATGTACGGATGCTTTTCCCCAGTGTAATTTTATGTTTTTGTAAAATATCATACAACGACTGGTTTAAATCTTCTCCTTCCAAAAACGAGAATCCTTTTCCATAATGGTTGGTTTCAATCATTGTAGGAACATCATCTACAAAGCGTAAACGCTTTGTGCATAAAATCGTTGTATCCTCTTCTATATCTAGATATTGTGTGTCTGACATCGTCGGATATATCCATGACACATCCACCACTTTTGTAGTAGCTTGTTTTCCCTCCTGCTGACATGAATGTGTAAATCCAACCGTATCATCTGCCGAATACATAGCTTTCTTAGATGCAATAAATGTCCCTTTTCCTCGAGATCTGATTACGAGACCATCTTCTTCTAACTCGCTGATTGCTGAACGAATGGTTATTCTACTTACAGAATATGCTCCATTAGTTCAGCCTCTGATGGAAGTTTATCTCCGGGTTCTAATTCACCTTTTTCAATTTTTTCATTTAATAGATTCACTATTTGCTTATACATCGGAATCATACTGTCTGGATTTATGTTGTTATTTTTTTCCATATTACTTCTCCCTCGTCACAATGCATTATGTTACATGATAATACATTATATAACATTTATTATTCAATGTCTATAGTGTCTTCTAAAAATCCATACAATATACTCTTCTCTCCGAAATTATTATAGATAACTACAGTTACATTTTTTTCCAATTCATCGATAACTGATTTCCTTTATTTGACATGAAAAATTTAAAATAATCCCCCAAAAGTACCTGTTTTGTAATATGTAGCGGATTTCCCGTATTCAAATAAACCGTTTCTGTTAATACAAATACCGCATTTGGTTCTGAAAGTCCCATTAAAACAATCTCTTCTTCTGTTGTTATATTGGTTTCAAGCATAATTGAAGTATAACAATTGTCTTCTATCTGTAATCCTGTTTTCTCTGTTATTTTCTCATAAAGCGAACAATTTTCCATATCTATTTTTGAAAGAAATCCATATTTCGAATATGGCAAATATACATGTTCTATCATAACAGGTCTATCATTTACGTGTCGTAGGCGCTTCAAATATACAAGCTTTTCCCCATCTTTTAGTTCTAATTTTTTTGCCATCACCGCGTTAGCTGAAATCACTTTATTTTCAAGAATCTTTGTATAAGTTTTTATATGATTTTCTTGACAAAAATATGTAAAGCCTTTTGAATGTTGTCAAACTCGAGGAAATTTTAGGTGTACGCACAAACACGCCCTTACCTTGATATTTCACTAAAATTTCTTGTTCAACCAATTCTGCAATTGCATTTCTAATTGTAATTCTACTAACTTCATATTGTTCGCACAATTTTGCTTCACTTGGAATAGATTGTCCTGAACAAAACTCACCTTGTTCTATTCTATTTTTCAAATCTTCTGCCACTTGTTGATACAGTGGTATCGCACTATTTAATTTTATCATTTACGATAGTCCTCTCTTTTTTTATTGACGAGATTCTAAGTATGTCATATGATGTATCTATACAATATATTATATCAGATATTTTTCAAAAGCACGATAATTATTTTAATTCTAAAAAAGAATAAAAAAGAAACCTGTAAAATCATACAATTTCTACAGGTTTCTTTTCTTCACTCTGACTTATTCAATTTCCTCGGACTCCATGCTTAACACGTGACCTTCGTTTTCATATCATATTTTTCGCAATACTCTTTCAGATACTCAAGATATCGCGGACTATTCGATGGATAAATCTTAGAGTCATGAATATGTGGATCTGAATCTACCTCTCCACTCTTCATCAAGGCTACCATCGCACTAGCACAGTGTGCTGCAATACGGTAGGCACACTGGCAACTTCCAGTAAACTGAATAGCTCTCATTTCTTCTATAAAGAATCTGCACTGAAATAATATCCGTCATCTTCCTGAACCAGACAAA
>ENA-OQJH01000705-OQJH01000705.1-human-gut-metagenome-genome-assembly--contig:-NODE-705-length-16838-cov-23.657232_pt1 | contig 16838 bp, 20 predicted proteins | sample MGYA00242597_ERZ504763 | MGnify/ENA primary metagenome ERZ504763 (study PRJEB26092, sample SAMD00036359) | human gut metagenome | host: Homo sapiens | study: EMG produced TPA metagenomics assembly of... | reverse complement strand
CGTTTCACTTTTAATATGGGGCTTAGTTTTTTGTACCCAGTTTAAGAATACTTTTATCATGTAATTTTATATGCCCGAAAACATATAAGTGTTTTGGGGCTATTGGAGTTATTTACCCAGTGATAGGAGTATTTATCACTGGGTATTTTTATGCCCTTTTTTGGGTGTTGATAGGAGGAAAATCACATGAAAATAATTAACTTAGGCATTCTGGCTCACGTTGACGCAGGAAAGACAACATTAACGGAAAGTTTATTGTATACCAGTGGTGCAATTGCAGAACTAGGGAGCGTAGATGAAGGCACAACAAGGACAGATACAATGAATTTGGAGCGTCAAAGGGGAATCACTATCCAGACAGCAGTGACATCTTTTCAGTGGGAGGATGTAAAAGTCAACATTATAGATACGCCAGGCCATATGGATTTTTTGGCGGAAGTATACCGTTCTTTATCCGTATTAGACGGAGCAGTATTATTAGTTTCTGCAAAGGATGGCATACAGGCACAGACCCGTATACTGTTTCATGCACTACAGATAATGAAGATTCCGACAATTTTTTTCATCAATAAAATTGACCAAGAGGGGATTGATTTGCCAATGGTATATCGGGAAATGAAAGCAAAGCTTTCTTCGGAAATTATAGTGAAGCAAAAGGTTGGGCAGCATCCCCATATAAATGTAACGGACAATGACGATATGGAACAGTGGGATGCGGTAATTATGGGAAACGATGAACTATTAGAGAAATATATGTCAGGGAAACCGTTTAAAATGTCAGAACTGGAACAGGAAGAAAACAGGAGATTCCAAAACGGAACGTTATTTCCCGTTTATCACGGAAGCGCTAAAAACAATCTGGGGATTCGGCAGCTTATAGAAGTAATTGCCAGTAAATTTTATTCATCAACGCCTGAAGGTCAATCTGAACTATGCGGGCAGGTTTTTAAGATTGAATATTCAGAGAAAAGGCGGCGTTTTGTTTATGTGCGTATATATAGCGGAACATTGCATTTGAGGGATGTTATTAGAATATCTGAAAAAGAGAAAATAAAAATCACAGAGATGTGTGTTCCGACAAACGGTGAATTATATTCATCCGATACAGCCTGCTCTGGTGATATTGTAATTTTACCAAATGATGTTTTGCAGCTAAACAGTATTTTGGGGAACGAAATACTGTTGCCGCAGAGAAAATTTATTGAAAATCCTCTCCCTATGCTCCAAACAACGATTGCAGTAAAGAAATCTGAACAGCGGGAAATATTGCTTGGGGCACTTACAGAAATTTCAGATGGCGACCCTCTTTTAAAATATTATGTGGATACTACAACGCATGAGATTATACTTTCTTTTTGGGGAATGTGCAGATGGAAGTCATTTGTGCCATCCTTGAGGAAAAATATCATGTGGAGGCAGAAATAAAAGAGCCTACTGTTATATATATGGAAAGACCGCTTAGAAAAGCAGAATATACCATCCACATAGAAGTCCCGCCAAATCCTTTCTGGGCTTCTGTCGGGTTGTCCATAGAGCCGCTCCCTATTGGAAGCGGAGTGCAGTATGAAAGCAGAGTTTCACTTGGATATTTAAATCAATCGTTCCAAAATGCGGTTATGGAGGGGGTTCTTTATGGCTGCGAGCAGGGGCTGTATGGATGGAAAGTGACAGACTGTAAAATCTGTTTTGAATATGGATTGTATTATAGTCCTGTAAGTACCCCCGCAGACTTTCGGCTGCTTTCCCCTATCGTATTGGAGCAGGCTTTAAAAAAAGCAGGGACAGAACTATTAGAGCCATATCTCCACTTTGAAATTTATGCACCGCAGGAATATCTCTCACGGGCGTATCATGATGCTCCAAGGTATTGTGCAGATATTGTAAGTACTCAGATAAAGAATGACGAGGTCATTCTGAAAGGAGAAATCCCTGCTAGATGTATTCAAGAATACAGGAACGATTTAACTTATTTCACAAATGGGCAGGGAGTCTGCTTGACAGAGTTAAAAGGATACCAGCCAGCTATTGGTAAATTTATTTGCCAACCCCGCCGCCCGAATAGCCGTATAGATAAGGTTCGGCATATGTTCCACAAGTTAGCTTAACAGCTTGCAAAAGTCATATAAAATGAGATTTGAAAGGATTAGAGACTAATTATGATGAAATGCGAATGGATATTGTGTCCTGTTTGTGGGAGCAAAACCCGTAATAAAATTAGGAAGGACACTGTTTTGGAGAATTATCCCCTTTATTGTCCAAAATGCAGACAAGAAAGATTGATTAAAGTTGACAACTTGAAGATAACTGTCATCAAAGAGCCAGACGCTTAAGACGCAGAGCCGATGAAATTGTGGAACAATTCACGAATCATCGGCTCTTTTTGTTTCGTATTTGAAAGAACAAACTCACCAAATAAAAAAAACGATATTCGGGTGGGTTATTTTGTTATACCCTAAATTACCCTCTGAATTTGTTTTTAAATTTGGAGGGATTTTTTTATGTCCTTTTTTCGGGCAGTTATCTATCTGCTCATACGAAGCAAAATTTATCAATACATAGCATATCAGAGAACGGCAGGAAACCAGTTAAAAAAATTTCTGCCAGTGCAACGGTACTTCTCACCTTGAAAGTAGAAGTACAATCTCCATACAATAGAATTACTATTTCCTATAACCGTAAAGGTCACAGAGCCTTTGCGGTTTTTCTTTTGTCGATTTTTGTTGGAAAGTGCCGTAGGGCTGTTTCTGATATGCGGTGTCGTTCTCCGCCTCTCCATCTGGATTTTTTACATTTCAAAAATTCAGATGGGAGGTATTTATGGTGAAATATGCACCAAGAAAGGTATATATCAGAGAAAGTGGCGGCTATGTGGAATTATCCTACACGGAGTTCTGCCGTTGCAGGGAATCCGACCAGACCTATATGGACAAGCTGTTTATCCCCATTCAAGGCTGTCTGCTTGAAGTCGTGAGGGAGCAATACACAGACTTCTACCGTGACAAGGAACGGTGGCGTTATCTGCAAAAATTAGATACAAAGAATAGACTGCTATCTCTCGACGGATTTACGGACAGCGAGGGGAATCCTCTGGACTTTATCACTGATGAAGCGGTGGACATTGCAGAAACCGTTGTCAATGCGGTCATGGTGGACAGGCTGAAAGCCGCCCTGCCTTTGCTGTCGGATAGTGAACAGGAGCTGATACAGGCAATCTTTTTTGACGGACTTTCCGAGCGTGAAGTCGGGGCGAGGTTGGGCATAACCCAGAGCGTTGTAAACAAACGCAAAGCCAGAATCCTAATAAAACTAAGAAAGATAATAGAAAATTAAAATTTAAGGCGTTCAGCCCCTTGTTTTTTCCTTTGGGAAGATGAGGGGGCTTTTCTCTGCCTCTCAATCAATTCTGATTGGAGGAAGTAAGAATGGCATACAACCACGGACGGGAGGACAGGAAATGGCGTATCTGGAAAGAAGCGGAGTAAAAGCTGCTGCGTGAGTGCGGCGTTGATGAAGCGACCATTGAGCAGATACGCATGGCGGACAGGGCAGACTTCAATTCCAACAGGCGGTTTTACCGATGGACGAATGACGTTGCGGAATATCTTGAGGACATGGCAGGCAGGGAGCGGCAGGCGGAAGTGGGTACGGTTGCGGAGTTACTGGAAGAGATTGAGAGCGAAAATCTCTATCAAGTATTAGTCACGGTGGACGGGCGTACCTTGAAAATCGTCCTGCTGAAAATGCAGGGGTATTCCACAAAGGAGATTGCCCCGCTTGTGCATTTGACGACTGGTGCCATCTATGCGAGGTTAGACCATCTGCGGAAGAAGCTGCGGAAAATTTTATAGCTTCTAAAACAGCCTGCCATCCTGCGGGCTACTGGGTGAGGGATGGAAATCCCCTCACTCATTTTTGCAGGAGGACAACAGGATGGCATACAGGGTTAAGGCATACACGCTTCGGAGGAATCCACGGAAAGCGGCACAAGGTATTTTATCAGCTTTAAGGACGGGCAGGGCAAATCCCACGAGTTGGAAGTGTCGGAACAGTTCTTTATGGAGTTTCGGCAGATGGAGCGCAGGAACAGGAATCTTTTCTAATGGGACGAGCGGCACAGGGAGTTTAACGAGGTATGGGACGAAACCTTTACAGACGGGCGTTGCGTGTGCCTAAGAGCCTTGATGAACGCATGGTTGAGGAAGAACGGAATGAAACGCTCTATAAGGCGGTTGGGAGCCTTCCAGAGATACAAAGGCGGCGTTTCCTGCTCTACTACGAGTATGAGTTCAATTTTTACCAAATCGCCGCTATGGAGCATTGCACCGCTTCGGCAATACAGAAATCTGTTGCGATTGCAAAGGAGAAAGTAAAGGCGGAAATTGAAGAAATATCTCCAACCGTGACCGACACCGCCCGAAAAAGAAATCTGTTTTTTATTTGTGTGGGATTGGCGGCATTACATACTCTCACTTTTTTCCGTGGGAGTAAATCTATTTTTAAGGAGGTCAACGCCTATGTGCAACGAAAACAAAGACACCGCCCGAAAGGAGGAAAGCCATGCAGAAGTTACAGACAGTCAACGCCGAAACGCTCCTTTATGAACCGCTTGAGAAACCATCCTTTGTGGTGGACAGCCTTATCCCGACAGGCTTATCGCTGTTCTGCGGCTCACAGAAGATAGGCAAAAGCTGGCTCATGCTGAAGCTATGCTTATGCGTGTCGCAGGGAATCCCTTTATGGGATATGCCGACAATGGAGGGCGATGTGCTTTACCTCTGCCTTGAGGACACGTTCTGCCGCATACAGGACAGGTTATTTCGTTTGACGGACGAAGCAAGCGGGCGGCTCCACTTTGCCGTGGCAAGCTGCAAGCTGTCAGACGGTCTTATCGTGCAGCTTGAAGATTATCTGAAAGATTACCCAGACAGCAGGCTCATTGTCATTGATACCTTGCAGAAAGTCCGTACAGCTTCAAAAGACAATGCCTATGCAAGCGACTATGGGGACATCTCCCTCATCAAAGACTTTGCCGACAGGCACTCTCTGGCGGTCATTGTCGTACACCACATCCGAAAGCAGAATGACAGCGACGTGTTCAACAAGGTGTCTGGGACGACAGGATTAACGGGGAGTGCGGACGCTACCTTTGTTCTGGAAAAGGAGAAACGTGCGTCTGACACCGCCAAGCTGTATGTGACGGGCAGGGACACGCCTTATCAGGAATACACGCTGCGTTTCCGTGATTGCCGTTGGGAGCTTGTGGAGCGGAAAACGCAGGAGCAGCTTGCGAAAGAAACGATACCAGATGTCCTTTTTCGGTTGGTGGATTTTATGAGGGATAAGGAAGAATGGATAGGCACGGCAACGGAACTGTTAGCCGCTATGGGGGAAACGGAAACCATACCCACGGTGATTACGAAATGGCTGAATGAATACCGCACCACATTTTTAAGCGAGAACCGTATCTGCTACCAGTACAGCCGCAGGAAAGACGGCAGGCGGATTGCCCTTGCAAGGAGGGCGGGTGACAGCGGTGATGGTGGTGACAGCGATATTAGGATACCCCCCTGTTACTGTCATTGACGCTTAAAGCCATGTAAAGCTGGCGGCTCTGCCCTGCGGGTGACAGCAGTGACGGTGGTGACAGTGATTTTAGGATACCCTGCCGCTGTCATCCCTACGGGAGAACACCCCGTAAACGCAAAATGCAGGCGTGAGATTTACTCGCCCTTTTCGGTCGTGTAAAACCACCCCTGCGGTCAGAAAAATCATTCCGATTTTTCCGACTGCGTTTACAGGTGTAACACACTACACTTTGCCCTGCAAGTCGTGTGCCAGACGTTCCCTCTGGACTCCCTTAAGGCAGGGCTGTGCCCTGCTATCCTACGCCTTACGGCTTCGGATAAAAGAATGGCGGCATGACGGTGACGGCTCTTGCGAGGGGGGTATCCCAAAAACACCGTCATCATCGACATGACCGTCATGCAGGGGGTGAGGGTGACAGTTGCGGCAGTCGGCAGGGGGTATCCCAAAACTGCTGTCACCACCGTCACCGCTGTCACCCCAAAGGACGGTCACCCGCCGAAAGAAAGGAGGAATCCGCCTATGCCTTATGCAATCCTGCGTTTCCAGAAACGAAAAGCGGGCGGCGTTGCGGCTTGTGAACGCCACAACGAGCGGAAGAAAGAAGCCTACAAAAGCAACCCAGATATAGATATGGAACGCTCTAAAAACAATTACCATCTCATAGCACCACCAAAGTACACCTACAAGAAAGAGATTAACCGCATGGTAGCCGAAGCGGGGTGCAGGACAAGGAAAGACAGCGTGATGATGGTGGAAACGCTCATCACAGCTTCACCAGAATTTATGAACCAGTTACCGCCCGAAGAACAAAAAGCGTATTTCCAGACGGCTCTTGACTTCATTTCGGAGCGTGTTGGAAAGCAGAATATCCTCTCCGCTGTCGTCCATATGGACGAGAGAACGCCCCATATGCACCTCTGCTTTGTGCCGATTACGCCAGACAATAAGCTGTCAGCGAAAGCTATCTTAGGCAACCAGAAATCATTATCCGAGTGGCAGACCGCCTACCATGAGCGGATGTCCTCACGGTGGAATCAGCTTGAACGGGGGCAGTCCTCAATGGAAACCAAGCGGAAACACGTCCCCACATGGCTCTATAAATTAGGCGGCAGGCTTGATAAACAGTATGAAGAAATCGTGTCTGCCCTATCCGACATCAACGCCTTTAACGCAGGGAAGAAAAGGGATAAAGCGTTAGATTTACTCTCTGCATGGCTGCCAGACGTGGAGAAATTCTCTAAGGAAATCGGGAAACAGCAGGCGTATATCGACAGTTTGAAAGAGAGAATTGGGCAGGAATCAGACTATGCGGGGCGTATGCGTGATGAAAAGTACGAGCAGGAACTAAAGGTGCAGAAAGCGAATCAGAAGATATTTGAATTGCAGAGAACCAACGAGCAGATGGGGCGGCTGCTGTCAAAAATACCGCCCGAAGTGTTGGAAGAATTGCAGAAAAATCATAGAAGCAGAGCGAAAGAAAGGTAGATATGTGAATGAAGAAACAGGATTTTAAGGTGTTAAAGACCAAAGACTTGTACCCGTTCCCCGACAATCCGTTTCATGTGGCAGAAGATGAAACACTGTCAGAGTTAGCGGAAAGCATCAAGGAATTTGGCATTGTCACGCCGATAATCACACGCCCGAAAGAGGACGGGGACGGTTATGAAGTGATTGCAGGACAGCGGCGTGTCCGTGCTTCTGAACTTGCAGGGATAAATACCGTGCCTGCGTTTGTCCTGCCCTTAGACCGTGACCGAGCCATCATCACCCTTGTAGACAGCAATTTGCAGCGTGAGAATATCCTGCCATCGGAGCGGGCGTTTGCTTACAAGATGAAATCCGAAGCCATGAAGCGGCAGGGTTTCCGCACAGACTTAACCTCGTCACAAGTTGTGACGAAGTTGCGGACGGACGACAAGGTGGCACAGGCTTCGGCGTGGGCAGGATGACCGTGCAGCGTTTTATCCGCCTGACGGAACTGATACCGCCGATTTTGCAGATGGTGGACGAGGGGAAAATCGCCCTCACGCCTGCGGTGGAACTGTCCTTCTTGAAGAAAGACGAGCAGGAAAACCTCTTTGCCACGATGGAGAGCGAAGAAGCAACGCCCTCACTCTCACAGGCACAGCGGATGAAACAGTTAAGCCAGAGCGGGCGGCTTGACATGGATACGATATTTGCGATTATGACGGAGGAAAAGGGCAACCAGAAAGAAACCTTGAAAATCAACACAAGCAAGCTGAAAAAATACTTTCCGAAGAACACAACGCCGAAGCAGATGGAGGAAACCATCATCAAACTTTTGGAGCGTGAGTTGCAGAGGAAACGCAACCGTGACAGCCGCTAATCTTCTTTTTTCGGGAAGTAAATACAGAGAGTTGAGGTATGGAGAATGAGAGAAATCCAGTATGAAATCGTAAAGGAAATCGCAGTATTGTCTACGGGCGACAGTGGCTACACAAAGGAAATCAATCTCATTTCATGGAATGGGAAAGAGCCGAAGTATGACATCCGCAGCTTTTCCCCGAACCGTGAAAAGTGCGGCAAGGGAATCACGCTGAACGCTGATGAAGCGGCGGCACTCCTTAAAGCATTACAGAAAGAATTAAACAGCGAGGATTAATGGTATCTGATTGGCAGGGCGGGGACATTTCCAAACTCTTCCCTGCCCTGTCTGGAAAGGAAGATTTAAGTATGGGCGAGGATAAGAAAGCAGATAAAAAGAGAAAGCGTATCGTGCCAAAAGCACCAGTGCAGATGATAATCAGCCGTGAATATGTCGGCACACAGACCGTTACAGAAGCGTTTGTCCCGATTATCTCCGAGGATATTCGGAAGAAGATTGCCGAGGGCGACACCTTCGACAATGAGGGGCTGTCCGCTTAGAATGTACGCAATGGGACATGAAAACAGATAGGACAGATACGGAGGTTTTACAGTATGGCAGGAATCAAAGAAGAAAAGAAAATCTATTTAGTCGGCATTTATTGCCGCTTATCTAAAGACGATGGTACGGATAACGAGAGTGCGAGCATTGCGACACAGAAATCCATCCTCACGGATTATGTGAAAAAGCAGGGATGGCACATAGCAAAAACGTATGTGGACGATGGTTATTCTGGTACAAATTTCCAAAGACCAAGTTTCCAGAATATGATAAAAGACATTGAAAGCGGTCTGATAAACTGCGTGATTACGAAAGATTTATCCCGTCTGGGGAGAAACTATCTTGATTGTGGGTTATATCTGGAAGTTTTCTTCCCAGAGCATAACGTGAGGTATATAGCGGTCAATGACGGCGTAGATACCTTGAATAAATCTGCTATGGACATCACGCCTTTCCGCAACATTTTAAACGAAATGTATGCCGCTGACATATCTGTTAAGATAAAATCGGCATATCGGGCGAGGTTTCAACAGGGGAAATTCATGGGAACTACCGCCCCTTATGGCTATATCAAAGACCCTGCCGACCACAACCATCTGCTGATAGATGATAAAGTGGCACATGTTGTAAAAGAGATATTCGACCTTGCATTAAAAGGGAATGGAGTTGCCAAAATTTGCAGACATCTTAATAAACAGCATATCCTACGCCCTGCCGCTTATGCGGCGGAGCGTGGCGAAACAGGCTTTGAACGTCATTTTGAGGGGAACGAGGACAAACGCTATATTTGGAGTGGGAACAGCGTGAGGAGCATTTTAAGAAGCCCGATATATGCGGGAAATCTTGTAGGCTACAAACGGATTGCCGCCAATATGAAAAGCAAGAAACGCCCCTCTAAGCTGCCCGAAGAATGGGAAGTGATACCCAATACCCATGAGGGAATAGTCACGCAGGAGGAATTTGATATTGTCCAACAGCTTATTACAAGTCGTAGGCTTCCACAGAACAAGGGAGGATTTGTAAATATTTTTGCAGGCGTTATCAAGTGTGTGGACTGCGGATGTGCTCTGCGGGCAATGAACGTACACAGGAGGAAACGCCCAGAGATTATCGACTGTGTACAGTATTCATGTAATAATTATGCAAGAAACGGAAGAAGCGAGTGTAGTGCCCACAATATAGAAGCAAGGGATTTATTCAATGCCGTTCTTGCCGACATCAACTGTTTTGCGGATATGGCAGTGAATGATGAAAAGGCGGTCAGGGCCATAGAAAAGCGGCTCACGGAAACAGACCAGAGCAGGGCGAAAGCATTAGAGAAAGAACGTAAGAAGCTGAACAAACGCCTTGCGGAACTGGACAGGCTGTTTTCCTCTCTCTACGAGGATAAGGTCATGGAGCGTATTACCGAGCGGAATTTTGAGATGATGTCGGGGAAATACCAGAAAGAGCAGCTTGAAATTGAAGCAAGGCTGAAAGAGGTGACGGAAACTCTTAATGAAAGCTACGAGAAATCACGGGGAATCCGTGACTTCCTCGCCCTTATCCGAAATTATCAAGGCTTAAAAGAACTGGATGCAACAGTTATAAACGCACTCATAGACAAGATACTTGTTTCGGAGCGTGAGAAGATGGCAGACGGAACAGTGAAGCAGGAAATCAAGATTTACTATAAATTCATCGGCTTTGTCGATGAATTACATATCATACCTACAAAACGGTGGGCAGCAATGCCCGCTAAAAATTGTACGGTGTGCGGCGTTGAATATGTCCCGGGCTCTGGTGCATCAAGGTATTGTCCTGCTTGTGCCAAGAAGATACGGAGGGAGAAATCAAACGAGAGCAAACGCAGGAGCAGAGAACAGAAAAGGATAGCATGTATGAACTGTCCGCAAAAAATGACCGACTGATATTGAACAGCGGGAAGGGCGCATTATCCGCCAGGGGAATGAAAATGAGGAAGTCAATATTTACCGCTATGTAACGAAGGGTTCTTTTGATGCTTATTTATGGGGCATTGTAGAAACAAAACAGCGGTTTATCAGTCAGGTATTTACCAGCCGGGAACTGGCAAGGATCTGTGAGGATATAGATGAAACCGTATTAAATTTTGCAGAGATTAAAGCGGTAGCTTCTGAAAATCCCCTGATTATGGAAAAAATACAAGTGGATAATGAAGTGGCACGTCTGAGAATTTTAAAAGCTGCACATGAAGGGAAACGGTTTGCCCTGCAAGACGCGGTCACTTTCCAGTATCCGAAAAGGATACAAAGTCTGAAGGGAGAACTGCAATTACTTCAAAAGGATTTGGAGCGCAGGAACCAGGCTATGGAAGTACAACAGGGGTTTGCAATCACGCTGCAGGGAAAAGTTTATGAGAAACACAAAGAAGCAGGCGAAGTTCTGCGTGGGATCATAGAAGGGGTGACGGCTTTTACCAGGCACGAAGTCGGTATGTATAAGGGGTTTCAGGTATCTGTCCAGAATGATATGCTGGGACCGATCTTGTTTCTTCAGGGAGAGAAGGAGTATAGTGTGGAGTTAAAAAGCAGTGACTCCGGTAACATGGTCCGTATAGAAAACCGCTTGAATGCCCTTGATAAAGCAGTGGAGGAGGTTCAAAAAGAGATTAAGACCTGCGAAAATGAAATAAAAAATGCAAAGCAGGAATATGAAAAGCCTTTCCCGTATGAGGAGCTTTTAAAAGAAAATATTACCCGGCAGATGGAGATTGATGCAGAACTGGAAATCAAGGACCAGGAGGAGTGTATGGAAGTGCAGGAGGAAACTAAAAATCTTTCATGCCAGACAGCAGTTCGGTAACGAAAAATAGAGTAGAAAAGGAGATCACAATATGGAATATAATATCAGAGTATATAAACCGGAATTGAAACAGGAAGAAGGAAAAATCAATAACCTGAAAGGATTTGCTACCATTACCTTTGATGAGGCCTTCTGTGTGAAAAGCCTTGCAATTAAAGAGTCCTCGAAAGGAAATCTGTATCTCGATATGCCCCGTTACAGAGATTATGAAACAGGGGAGTATGTTCCTTTTTTCCGGTTTACCGATAAGGAATTTCAAAAGGAAGTGTTGGATACCGTAAGGGAAGCCTATGAGAATATGACAGAAACGAAAACAGACTGCAAGGGCAGTTGGGGAGAGGAAGAGCTGTATTACAATCTGAGTGTAAATCCGGTACAGGGAAGCGATACATTTAAGGCAGATGTTGCCATTCGTCTGCAGGACGTATTGGCAATCCAGCAGCTTCATGTGATCCAGGCATGGAACGGAAAAACTTTTGTAGGTATGCCTCAGAAAAATTCTGCAAAAGGAGAACGGGAGGACATTGCCCATGCAGTCAATGCAGAATTTAAGGCAGATTTGGAAAGTGCAATTATGGACGAATACAATAAAAAGATGGAATATGCCAAAAGCCAGAAACAGCAGCGAAGAGGGAGATAGGAGCTATTCATAAAAAGACTGGTATTTTTGGAACAATAATGGTAGAATGAAGAAAATATCAGCATGGGAGGAAACAGTATGCCAAGACGTAAAAAAGTAGAAAATCTTTCTCTTGAAGAAATGCTTATGAAGACAGAACAGGAGATTAAAACAACAGAGGCAGAATTAAAAGAACTGCGTTTGAAAGCAAAAGAACTTAGGAAGAAGATTGAAGATAAACAAAAAGATGAAATCTTTAGCGCCTTACTTGCTTCCGGAAAAACAGTGGAAGAGGTCATGACATATTTAAAATCCGGTAATGAAGAAAAAGCGGAATAAAATAAAGGAAAATGCCGTTACGGGTGATACTAAACCTGTAGTGGCATTTTTCTTTATTTAGGAGTGTCTGAGTTGATAAGCCAAACTTCAAAGGTACTGCCTACATGAAGAGTAGAAAGTACATGGATAAAACCATATTGCCGGCTGATAATATCTTATGCCAGATGCAGTCCAACGCCAACTCCTGGAAAATTTTTGACAGAAGGAGAACGGTAGAAGCGTTGGAAAAGTTTAGGGATTTCTGATTCTTTGATGCCGATACTGGAATCAGTAATTGCTATTTTGGTATAGTTTTCCAGGGTAAAAAGTTCAATGGAAATATGTCCGTTTTCATTTGTATATTTTACAGCATTATCCAGGATATTATACAGTGCTTCGGAAGTCCATTTGGGATCATGGTATGCCTTAAAGTCTTCTGAGTAATTAAAATTTATTTGAATGTTCTTTTGATCAGCTGCTAAGACGATATTTTCCAGAGCCATGAGAGTGGTATAACCAATTGTTGATAACTCGGTGATAGTTTTATTACACCCGTTTCCAAACGGGATATTTTTACAAGGGAAAGCATTAAAGAGTTTGGAATGGTAACGCCGATTATTACCCGCCCCAAAGAAGACGGGAACAGTTACGAGATTATCGCAGGGCAACGCAGAGTGCGTGTGTCACAGCTTGCAAGGATTGATACCGTTCCTGCGTGTAGAATCTGCTAAAATGAGTCGAATTAGAAATGCTGAAAAAACACAGATACCTCTAAATATAGCGTTTAATAATTGAAATAGACTAGTGAACCTTATATAATATAAGTGTTTAGGATTGGAAACATAAAATATTTATTTCAGTTATCAAAAAAAGAAGAAAAGGGAAAAGTATGAGTCGAGAAAATGAAAAAACACTAATTAGGATTGCCGTCTGCGATGATAATATGCGTTTGTGTTCTGATACTGAAAAATGTATATTTGATTATAGAGAGAATTCCCAGGAATTTTATGATGTGGAAATATATTATTCTGGAAAAACTATTATTGAAGATTAAAAAAAAGGGATTCATTATGATATGTTTTTTCTGGATATTGAAATAGAGTTTATGAACGGTGTTCAGGTTGGAAGGTTTATAAGAGAGAAACTTCAAGATGATAATACACTTATTGTATATATGTCTTCATATACTAAATATGCTATGGAACTTTTCGAAGTAAGACCAATGGATTTTTTAATTAAACCTTTGAATGAAAAAAAGATTATAAAAGCGTTGGAAACCGGAACAAAATTATTACATAAAGGTGAAGTTTCATTTCAATATAAACAAGGACGTAATTGGAATAAAATCTATATTAGAAATATTATATATTTTAAGGCAAAAGATCGGGAAGTGGAAATGATAACGCAGAATGGTACGATTACATTTTATGAAGCATTAGAAAGTATTTACGAAAAGTTTCAGATTATTGGCTTTTGCAGTTTCTACAATACTGTAAATGATTGCGGAAGATTTGGCTCCATGAATCGTATCGATCATCTGCCAATTCTTCCGGTTATGTGCTTAAGAACATAACCGGAAAAACTGGCTGTTCAGTGCCAGTCCGAAGGGAGCTGCCTCTAGCGCTATTGTGTATACAATGGTTGAGATGGCAAAAGCGAACGACCTGAATACCTACAAATATCTGACATACCTCTTATCACAGCGGCCAGACGCTGCTAAAATGTCAGATGAACAGCTGGAACAGCTTGCCCCATGGAGCGAGACTGCGAAAGCGAACTGTCAAAACTAAACATAGAGTAAAACGCTTGCATCTATCATTTTGGTGCAAGCGTGATTCATGGGCAGCGTAGCAATATTTTGCGCTTACCTTTCAAAATGAATCCCGTTTCAGCTCATGGGCGGGGATTGGGTCGGAATGTAAGGAAAGTGCCGGGAAAAAAATGAGTACACGAATACGGAAAGGAAATAAATATTTGAAAGCAACGCTGGTGGACTGTGCTCGTGCTAGAATACGAAACAAGCAAAGTTATCTCTACTTCACGACCTTGGAGCGAATTACTACTCCGTTATCAATCAAGAAAAGATAATTAATAGGAATATTCGTACATTAAAAAGTTAGGGGTAAATGTAATGATTCAACCTAAATGAATCTCTTTAACTGTATAATTAAGAGAAATAAGCCCGCCAAAAGGCGAGCTTACTTAGAATGCTTGTTTATAGGTTATCGCTGAACTACGTTTTCAGGACAGCCCCCTTTTTGAATATTCTTTCGGTTCGTAATCACAAATCCGGGAATTTGGAAATCACTTTTTTCTGTTTGATTGTGGTTCCATTTCTATGGGAATATTGGTCAAGGTCTTGCCGCATTTGCGGGGCAGAACAGCCTTTATAAATATTCCTGTAGAAATTATGATTCAACATGCACAAAAGTGATTTCCATATGCCGGATAGGTGATGATTTCACTCCGGATTATTCACTTTTATAATGATATAGATATAAGGAACCTTATATGTTTTTTCTGTATTTAATTAAAGAGGTTTTTCTTTACGTAATTTCTGTGGGCGCTTCGGCTGGTATATAATACCCATACAGTTTGGTGGCCATCCCCAGTCATTAGAGGGGCTGACACTTTTTATCGCAATTTGTTCTGCTAATGAAAAGAGATGTGTTTTTGCATTTTTGATTGTTTTATTCATTTTTAACCTCCTGATTTAATAATTTTGCTAGCAACATATAAAATGCAACTGCAATAATAGATAAACTACCACATAAGCTAAAACTTCGCAAACTGGAAGATATGTAAAAAAGAGAAATAAACAATAATTCTATAAAAAGTATTCGACCAGTTTTTTATGCATTATTTCCTTTTCATAAGGAGTTAGATCTAATGCTTTATGATTGATTGGCGAAGTGTGTAAAATGTATAATACAGATATAATTAAAAGAAATAAAATTATATAATGATTTTTGGAAAACACCACGTTAAGCGAGATGAACACACAGCCTAAACAAGTCGTAATAGACAGTAATGTACATACATAAGGGGTATTTGCATGAAAACCGCTTGTCTGTCCCCTTAGCAAAACAATATATACTATGGTAAGACCTACTGAAAAAAAATGTTTTTGTTGCTATGCCTATTATGCATAAAAGAATATAAATAAAAATTTTTGTAAAAAATACTCTCAAAAGCATACAAATAAATCTCACGATCAGCTTCAGCTTCATTATCTATTTTTATAATCTGGTTAGTAAAATATAGAGCTATTTTTTTCATTATTATATCCTTCCGATAAACAATAAAGAGATAATATATTATTAAATAAAAAAGTGCAATATTATATGCAGAATTAACGGCTTCTTGCATAATTTACATCTTGTTTTCTAGTCGTATAAAAGCTGTGAATTGAAAATAACCATTTTCATATCCTAATTCATAATCTCCATCACATTTTTGCAAAGCAAGAGCAATGTTTTTTAAACCATTTCCATGAATTAATTTATCGTCCTTTGTGGTTTTAATGTTATTCTCTATAATGACAACGGGTTCCTCAGTAGGGTTTATTACGGAAAAATAAATAAATATTGTTCTATCGATAGTTTGATTGAAACAATTTGCTGTATGCCTACTTTTTGGGATGCTTCAATTGCGTTGTCAATTGCGTTGGACATAATCGTGATTAAATAATACGCATCAATATTTACTTGAGATAAATCAGTGGCTCGGACATCTAAAATTACATTTTTGTTTGAGGCTTGAATGAATTTTTGATTTAAAATCGCGTCGATGATTTGGTTATTAGTCTTAAATCGATACAATGTCACATAACATTCATTAGAGATTGAACTAAGTAGTTCTTGTACCTGATCATATTTTTTTCGTAGAGCAACTGCGAAATAACAGAAAGATGTTGCTTGTAATCATGCAAAAATGCATTTTGGTTATTAAGTGCTTCTGACAAAACTAATAGGTTATCCAAATTTGTCTGACTTTGTTGTCTATATAAAGCTGCATTGTGTTCATTTACACTGAATTTGCAAGATTTTTCTAAGATGCCAAAAATAGTCTCATTAATATACAAAATGGATAGTGCTGCAACAATTGTTACTAATGGTACAATACCTAGCTTATAAGTCAACTTAATCAGAGAAAGCAAAACTATTATAGAGCTAATACTTTGCAATAAGTAGATAAACCAATTATATTTGGAAAAGTATTTTAATTCTGGTGAATAAAATATTACTGCAATATTTTTTAATGTTATCACAATAATAAAAAGGCAGGTCTTTGAAAATATTGCAGTTAAAAAAAATCCCAATGGACTTTCTCTAATGTAATTTGAATCCATGGAAGTAAAGTAAAATAATAGCTGCAATGAAATAATATCAGTAAAGATAATTAGGGAGTGTATACCAAAAGGAATAATTATCCTTTTCCATAATTTACCGGTGTAGAAGAACAGAGTTATTGAAAGGTAAATTAACTTGTTGTGCTAGATAAAATAAAATATAAAGAAACTTCAACAAAATATGCTATCCTTTTTGTAGGGAATACAACGAAAGGAGGCATCATTATGTTGAAGTTCCAAGATAATAATACCAC
>ENA-OQJH01000704-OQJH01000704.1-human-gut-metagenome-genome-assembly--contig:-NODE-704-length-16843-cov-2.187485_pt1 | contig 16843 bp, 21 predicted proteins | sample MGYA00242597_ERZ504763 | MGnify/ENA primary metagenome ERZ504763 (study PRJEB26092, sample SAMD00036359) | human gut metagenome | host: Homo sapiens | study: EMG produced TPA metagenomics assembly of... | reverse complement strand
GATACAGAAGGATATGCCGAGCATCATTTTAAGTGATGTCGATGCCACGCATGTCGGGTACGGAACTTTGCAAACAGATCAAGACGGACTTTAACACTTGCCATATTCCGGTGGTATTATTAACCGCACGTACTGCTATAGAGCACAATATCGAAGGTTTGAAGATTGGTGCGGATGATTATATCACGAAACCGTTTAATACCAATCTTCTGATTTCCCGCTGCAATAACCTGGTTAATTCCCGCCGGCTATTGCAAGAGAAGTTCAGCAAACAACCACAGGCTTTTGCCCAAATGTTGGCTACCAACCGATGGATAAGGAGATGCTCGACCGCGCGATGGCCATTATCGAACGTCATCTGGACAATACGGATTTCAACGTTAATATCTTCGCCCGCGAAATGGGTATGGCACGTACGAACCTATTCACTAAACTGAAAGCAGTTACAGGCCAGACCCCGAATGATTTCATCCTAAGCATACGTCTCAAAAAAGGCGCTGTCATGTTAAGGAATAACCCGGAGCTGAATATCACGGAGATCTCTGACCGGATTGGGTTCTCCTCCTCCCGCTATTTCAGTAAATGTTTCAAGGAGATTTATCACGTCAGTCCGCTGGCTTATCGTAAAGGAGAAGAGAGCGAAGAAGAAGGGGACGGAGAAGAAACAGATTAGCAGGCAACTATACAAGCACTCTTGCAAAATAATCTTATATTATTAGGCACGGATCACACGGATTTCACGGATTAAAAAACGATGAGTATGAAAACAACAGCGTTAATCCGTGTAATCCGTGCCTAAATTTATGATATAAACGGTTTCTTAGTCCGGACATCTTCGCCCGAATAAAGAAGGTAACTTCTTAAGTGTACTATTTTGTACTTCACTTGTACATTCCTACTCATTCTTTTTCTTCCATTCGCTTATCTTTGTGTTCATTACATTATTTCCTAAAACATTCAGCATTATGAAAAACGTTTCGCGTCTACTTCCCCTATTGTCCGGCATCGTCACGCTGTCAGGATGCAATCATGCACCCCAAAAGAGCAATGCAGAATAGCCAAAAGCCTAACATTATTTATATATTTGCAGATGATCTCGGCATTGGTGATTTAAGTTGTTATGGAGCAACGAAGTGAGCACTCCCAACATTGACCGGTTGGCAGGACAAGGAGTACAATTCACCAATGCTTATGCAACTTCTGCCACCAGCACCCCTTCCCGTTTCGGACTCCTGACAGGTATGTATCCCTGGAGACAGGAAAACACAGGAATCGCTCCCGGTAACTCCGAACTCATTATCGACACTACCTGCGTCACCATGGCAGATATGCTGAAAGATGCAGGATACGCAACCGGTGCAGTAGGGAAATGGCATCTGGGACTCGGTCCGAAAGGTGGAACCGACTTTAACAACCCAATTACCCCTAACGCGCAAAGCATCGGTTTCGACTACGAATTTATTATTCCGGCTACTGTAGACCGTGTACCTTGTGTATTTGTAGAAAACGGACATGTCGTAGGACTTGACCCCAATGACCCTATCACCGTAAGCTACAACCACAAAGTAGGCAACTGGCCCACAGGAGAAGAAAACCCGGAGCTCGTAACCTTAAAACCCAGCCAGGGACACAATAATACAATTATCAATGGTATTCCCCGCATTGGCTGGATGACCGGAGGAAAATCCGCCTTTGGAAAGATGAAACATAGCCGATATCATCACTCATAAGGCTAAGAATTTCATTGCATCCCATCAGGAAGAACCCTTCTTCTTATATATGGGTACGCAAGACGTACATGTACCGCGCATCCCCCACCCACGTTTCGCAGGCAAAAGCGGACTCGGCACTCGTGGCGACGTCATCCTGCAACTGGACTGGACCATCGGTGAAATCATGCACACACTGGACAGCCTCCACATCGCAGACAACACCATCCTGATCTTTACCAGCGATAACGGTCCTGTTATCGACGACGGCTATCAAGACCAAGCTTATGAACTTCTCAACGGACATACTCCGATGGGGATCTACCGTGGTGGAAAATACAGCGCTTACGAAGCGGGTACACGCGTTCCATTTATTGTCCGTTGGCCTGCCCGGGTGAAGCCGAACAAGCAACAAGCTCTTTTCTCTCAAATAGATGTGTATGCATCGCTCGCCTCACTTTTGGAGCAACCTTTACGCAAGGGAGCGGCCCCCGACAGTCAGGAGCATCTGAACGTTCTCCTCGGCAAAAATAATACAAACCGTGAGTATGTCGTTCAACAGAATCTCAATAACACACTTGCCATCATAAAAGGTCAATGGAAATACATCGAACCGAGCGACGGCCCTGCTATCGAACATTGGACGAAAATGGAGTTAGGCAACGACAAACAGCCTCAACTATATGATTTATCTTCCGATCCATCGGAGAAAACGAATGTATCAAAACAATATCCCGACATAGTGAAAGAATTATCTGAATTACTGGAATCCGTTAAAGAAAAATAGTTTATGAGAACAGAAAAATTGTATGATTTTGCACCAATCTTGAATAATTCTATCCATATTAGAATATTCAATCCATCTATCTTTGCAAGCGTAGATTCAATAAAATCACTTAATTTTTAATATATGAAAAAACATTTATCCACTCAAACTAGAAAAAGGATGCTCTCCTCCATCGGACTGATCCTGCTTTCTGTTTCTTTTGTACTTGCACAGGTACTTGTTAAAGGTACAGTGAAGGATAACTTAGGAGAAGGAGTGCCGGGAGCCAGTGTTCAGGTAAAAGGTACTTCGCAAGGAACAATCACTGACCTTGACGGTAAATTTACTTTTAACGTGCCCAATAAGAATTCAATATTGGTTATTTCTTTCATTGGTTATGTCACTGTAGAAATAAAGGCGGATACTCAAAAGCCAATGGTTATCACATTGAAGGAAGACACAAAGACATTGGACGAAGTGGTAGTAGTCGGCTATCAGGAAATACGCAAAAGAGACCTGACGGGTTCTGTTGCCAAAGCCAGCATGGCAGAACTTCTTAGCACTCCGACTGCTTCTTTCGGCGAGACATTAGGCGGACGTATTGCCGGTGTCAACGTAAGTTCGGGCGAAGGTATGCCGGGCGGACAGATGAACATCGTCATCCGTGGTAACAACTCTTTGACACAGGACAACTCTCCTCTTTATGTCATTGACGGTTTCCCGGTGGAAGACCCTCCATAGCCGCAGCCATTAATCAGAACGATATCGAGTCACTCGACTTCCTGAAGGATGCCTCTGCTACCGCTATCTACGGTGCCCGTGGTGCCAATGGTGTCGTGATGATTACAACCAAGAAAGGAACAATCGGCCAGCCTAAAATTAAATATGACGGAAGTTTCGGTATTCAGCATATCACCAAAACGATTCCGATGATGGATGCATACGAGTTCGTCAAACTACAGGCAGAACGTAGTCCCAAAGATATGGAAACTACCTACTTCATGAATTATGACGGTAAGAAATGGGGACTGGAAGATTATAGGAATATCCCGCAATATAACTGGCAGGATGAAATCTTCCGCAGCGCATGGATGCAAAGCCACAATGTTAGCCTGACCGGTGGTTCGGAAGGAGTTCGCTACAATGCTTCTTTATCTTATTATGACCAGGACGGTATCTTATTGGAATCAAACTACAAACGTGTACAAGGCCGTATGGGTACTACCATCCAAAAGAAGAAACTGAAAATCTATCTGACAACCAACTATTCAAGCACTACAACCACTGGTGGTTCTCCTTCCCAGAACTCATACAGTGGTATGAATAACCTGTTCTATAGTGTATGGGGATATCGCCCCGTGACCGAACCGGACAGACCTTTAAACTCGTTGATGGATAACATCATGGACGACGCGATAAACAATACCAACGATTATCGTTCAATCCTATCATGTCCTTGAAAAACGAATATCGCAAGACGTATGCAAACTATATTCAGTTCAACGGATTTGCAGAATATGAATTTATCAAAGGATTGAAGTTGAAAGTTTCCGGCGGTTACACATTCGATACCCGCAAAGGGGAAACATTCAACAACTCGAAGACCCGTTATGGTAATCCGAAATCATCCGATAAGGTAAATGCAGAAATCTACCATTCTCAACGTGCAACATGGTTGAACGAAAATATTCTGACCTATCAGACCAATATCAAACGGAAGCATTTCTTCAATAGCATGGTAGGTGTAACCCTGCAGAATTCCGACTATGAATACTATTCATACAAAACGGTACAGATTCCGAACGAAGCACTCGGCATGGCGGGAATGAGTGAAGGAACTCCCAGTACGACTAAATCATTAAAGAGTTCCTGGTCTATGCTTTCTTTCCTGGGACGTTTGAACTATAACTATAAATCATTGTATTATGCAACGGTTTCTTTCCGTTCCGACGGTTCTTCCAAGTTCCGTGGTGATAACCGTTTCGGCTACTTCCCTTCCGGTTCATTGGCATGGGGATTCATGGAGGAAGATTTTATGAAACCATTGAAGTCTGTTGTTTCTTCAGGTAAATTAAGAGCAAGCTGGGGATTGACCGGTAACAACCGTGTAGGCGAGTATGATACGTATGCTTTATATCAGATATTGAAGGATAAAGTCGGAGATTTTATTTCGATCGGTAGCCTCCCCAGTGGCGTATATCCGTTCGAAAACAGTCTGACAAGTGTAGGTACAGTGCCCACCTCCTTAAAAAACAGAAAACTGAAATGGGAGACTACCGAACAGTGGAACCTGGGTCTGGATTTAGGTTTCCTGGACGAACGCATCGGATTAACCGTAGACTGGTATCGTAAAACGACTCGTGACCTGTTGCTGAATACTGCACTCCCCACCTCTTCCGGTTATTTCAGTGCCATGAAGAATGTAGGAAAGGTACGCAATCAAGGTATCGAGTTCACATTGAACACGACCAATATCAAGAACCGTCATTTCTCATGGACCACTAACTTTAACATTGCATTCAACAAGAACAAAGTATTAGAACTGGCCGAAAACCAATCTTCTCTATTGAGTGCAGCCAAATTTGACCAGAACTATAACTCCCAATACAGCTACATTGCCAAAGTGGGTTATCCGATGGGAATGATGTACGGATTCATCTACGAAGGTACATACAAATACGAAGATTTCGACAAAGCAGGTGATACATATACACTGAAACGCAATGTTCCGTATTTCTCTTCCGAAAGTAATACACAACCGGGTATGCCGAAATACGCAGACCTGAATGATGACGGTATCATCGACGATAACGACCGTACTATGATCGGTAACGGTATGCCGAAACATACGGGCGGATTTACCAACAATTTCGAATACAAAGGATTTGACTTAAGCATCTTCTTCCAATGGTCGTATGGAAACGATGTATTGAATGCCAACCGCCTGTTCTTCGAGAACAGCAATAAGACACGTGACTTGAACCAGTACGCAAGTTATGCAGACCGTTGGACACCGGAAAACCCGGAAAGTAATATTCCGAGAGCTACCGACTCCGGTTCCAACAAAGTGTTCTCTACACGCATTATCGAAGATGGTTCTTTCCTTCGTCTGAAAACCGTATCTTTAGGATATACACTGCCGAAACAGCTGACCAAGAAATGGAAGATAGACAATGCACGTGTATTCGTTGCCGGTCAAAATCTATGGACATGTACAGGGTATTCCGGTTATGACCCGGAAGTATCTATCCGTGAAGGCGCACTGACTCCGGGACTGGACTTCTCCGCTTATCCGAGAGCCTACTCTATCAGTTTTGGTATAAACTTAGGTTTTTAATCAATCATCCTTCAAACAATTACGTATATGAAAACAATAAAAATAATCATCATATCACTTCTTGTCGGACTTAACTTGACTTCCTGCGATTTCCTGGAAAAAAGACCCGACATACACCACTCCTGAAAACTTCTTCAAAAATGAAGCGGACGCTACCTCTTGGCTGACAGGAACCTATGCCATTCTGGGACAAAGTTCCTTCTACGGAAATGAATTCTTATACCTTGTAGGAGGTGACGATCTGGGACACTATGGTGGTGCCAACCGCGGACCTAACAAAAGTGGGTTGATCTGTAACAATGCCAATACAAGTGATCCGGCCGTTGCAGCATTGTGGTACACATTATACTCCGGCATCAACAGAGCCAATATTTCCTGGAAAATATTGATGCAGTGCCCGATATGAACGACGATACCCGCAAGCAGTACAAAGCCGAAGCCCGTTTCTTACGCGCATTCTATTATTTCACTTTGGTAGAATGTTGGGGAGATGTACCTTTCAAAACTAATTCTACAGAAGATGCTTATAACCTCGCCATCCCGCGTACAGACAAACAGACGATCTATGATTTCATCATCAGAGAGATGTACGGTTCTGCCGAGGATCTCAAATCCGCCCAAGATTTGAACTACTTGCCGGGACGTGTTTCCAAATCGGCAGCTTGGGGTATGTTGGCACGGGTATATATGTTCAGAGCCGGCGAACCTAAGCGCGACAAGGAAGTAGGTTTAGCCAACAGTACGACAAGTGCAGAGATTACAGAATACTTCAAGAAAGCGAGTTACTATGCACAGTTAGTCAGAAACGAAGGACATTCACTGACTGCCAAATATTGGGATTTCTTTATCGACATTTGCTCTGATAAGTATAACACAGCTCTCAATAAGGATGGTGCCAAGGCTAATGAAAGTATTTGGGAAGTAGAATTTGCAGGTAACCGTTCAACGGATGTACGTGCAGAAGGTAGAATCGGTAATATCATTGGTATTCAGGGTAAAGATCTTTCTTCCAAAGCATCCATCACCGGTAAAGGTGACCCGGGTTATGCATACGCTTTTATCTGGAATACTCCTAAACTGCTCGAATTGTATGAAGCAAACGGTGACATTGACCGTTGCAACTGGAACATCGCTCCATTCACTTACACCCAGTCAGCAGGAGAAGGTACTCCGGTAGACGGTCGTGAATTTGTAAAAGGAAAAAGAGATGAGGTGGAACAACAATACTGGGACAAATCCTTCAGCTATGGTAAAACAGAGCCGGGTTCTACTTACGGTGATCGTGAATCGAAGAACGATGCCAATAAGAACCGCAACAGGCTGCCGCCAAATATCGTAGAGAATATGAAGCAGACAAGAAGAGCAAAAACGATACTTCCATCAACTTCCCTCTTCTCCGCTACTCTGACATTTTGCTGATGATTGCAGAAGCTGAAAATGAAGTCAACCATGGTCCTAATGATCTGGCTTATGAATGTATCAATACAGTAAGAGAACGTGCAGGAATCAAAAAACTTGCAGCAAATCTGGATGAAGAGAGCTTCCGCAAAGCTATCAAAGACGAACGTGCAATGGAACTCTGTTTCGAGTACACACGCCGTTTCGACCTGATCCGTTGGGGAGACTATTACAAACTGATGCAAGAACAAGTGGACAAGGCACAGGCTGACGAATCCTGGAAGTTCGGAATCAATGTATATACTTACTTCAATATTCCGAAGTCTTACAATTATTTCCCGATTCCTGCCAATGAAATAGGATCAAACGGTGCTATCAAGACGAATAATCCGGTTGGTAATTCTCTTAATAACTTTAAAAAGAAAAGGACATGAAAACAATATATAAAAGTTTGATGACTATCGCTTTTGCCGGACTATCCCTGGCTTCATGCGACAAGGAATTAAAAGAAGAAACAGCAATGGAAGTGGGTGTGGTGACAGACAGCAATGTCAGCTTCGATGGCAAAACTGTGACTGTAAAGAAAGGAAGCCCTGTAACGTTCAGCTTTGATGGTGACCCTGATTTTATAACATTCTTCAGTGGAGAAATTGACCATGAATATAGATTCCGCAATCGGACAGAGATGCAAATAGAGGATATTGAAAAATGTGAAATTAATTTCGATATGATCGCCCAATATGACGCACCACCCAAAAACACCCCGCAAACTGCATTAGACATTTTCATTTCCGATAATTTTCCGGGAATGGCCAAGAATAACTTGAAGCAGATAAGCAACTTGTAGAAGGATTTGACTGGACATATTTAATACCAACAGACGAATTGCCGGTGAAAGTAGAAAGCAATACTAAATCATATCCATACACTAAAAATCTAGCGTCTTATCTTGAAAACAAATCACCATTGCTTTCCATTACAAAGGCGGTCAGGACGGTACTGTTAGACAACCTAAATTTACTTTTAACAATATACGCATAGAACTGGCTTTTAATAATAATAAATCAGAAACTGTCTATGCAAAAAATCTAGGTTTCACACCACTAAACATTGTAAATAATGAAAGTGACCAGCAATCGGACAAAGTTAAAGACAGAGAGTATGGAGCAGTTGATGGTGGTGTACCCGGATTTTGGAAAACAGTTATACCGACGGAAATAATAGTATCCAGCTCTGCGGCTGGAACTACACTAAAAAATAGTTGCTAATCTCCGAACCACTCTTACTCAATGGTTCCTGCGATCCTGACGCCGGTGTAGCCATCAAGAATATCTCGCAATCATTAGAGATATACTCACATACCTACGAGGAGGCCGGAACATACACCGCTACCTTCGTAGCCAACAATGCAAACTACGTCCATCAAGGTGGTCAAGTAGTACGTGAACTGACTATAAACGTTGTAGAATAATAGTATATCCCCCAATTTTTCTAACCTTCAATCATAGAAAACGTTTATAAAAATCAGACTTTAATCAATTTAACATTAAAAAGAGAGGGTCCGCGAGGTTCCTCTCTTTTACTTTTTCCATATCTTCATTCTTCACAGAGAAATATTTTTCTTTATTCAACTGGCGTATAAATCAACATTTATATATAAGTTTGCACAAAAATAAAAACAATGCAAAAGACTCTTCCTATTCATTTTGCCCCATTACAAGGTTACACCGACGTAATTTACCGTAATGCTCATGCTGCCTGCTTTGGAGGTATAGACACTTATTACACTCCATTTGTACGACTCGAAAAAGGCAGCTTCCGCCATAGAGACATCCGGGGAATCGAACCCGGGAATAATCAGGTTTCGCATCTGATTCCCCAGCTGATAGCCCCTTCTACTGAAAAGGCTGAGAAGATTTTATCCCTATTCATTGAAAAGGGATATAAGGAAGCCGACATTAATATGGGATGTCCTTTTCCCATATTAACCAAACGCCACAATGGTTCCGGCATTCTTCCTTATCCGGAAGAAGTGAAGGAATTGCTCAATCTTGTTTTGAAGTATCCGGAAATCAGCTTTTCAATAAAGATGAGATTAGGATGGGAAAATCCGGATGAATGTCTTCACTTGGCACCTATCATCAACGACTTACCTTTGCGGCAAGTAACCATGCATCCCCGATAGGGAAACAGCAATATAAAGGGGAAGTAAACCTGGAAGGATTCTCCGCCTTCCAGGAGGTATGCAAGCATCCGCTTATCTATAACGGAGACATTCATTCTTTGGAGGATATCCAACGTATCCAGAAACAATTTCCGGCATTGGCAGGCATTATGATTGGGCGGGGACTGCTTGCCAATCCGGCTCTGGCTTTGGAGTATAAAGAGAATCGAATCTTAACCGCCGATGAAATGAGGGAAAAATTTCATTCGATGCATACATCTGTATACACTCAATATGCAGAACAGTTGGAAGGAGGAGACGAACAGCTTCTAAACAAGATGAAAACTTCTGGGAATATCTGACGCCACAAGCAGACAGAAAATTACTGAAAGCAATTCATAAAAGCGGAAGTCTCAATAAATATAATCAGGCGATTCTAGCCTTTTTTAATCAACGATAAACTGATAAACCGGTAATTTTATGTAATTTTGCGCCCGTTTATAAACAAGCACATTATGAAAAAATACATTCTATTATTTCTTTGTCTGATAACTGTATCAGGCAGTTTCGCACAAATGAAGGATTTCAAGTTCAAATTCTACGGACAAATTCGTACTGATTTCTATTACAATAGTCGTGCCAATGAAGAGACCGTAGACGGGTTGTTCTATATGTACCCGAAAGATAAGGTACGTGATCCGGACGGGAATGATTTGAACTCAACTCCTAACAGTAACTTCTATACCTTGTATTCACGTCTCGGAGTAGACGTTGCCGGTCCGAAGCTGGGAACAGCCAAGACATCTGCCAAAGTAGAGGTCGACTTCCGTGGTACAGGGACTTCTTATTCGGTCATTAGACTCCGCCATGCTTATTTGAATCTGGATTGGGGAAAATCGGCTGTATTGCTCGGGCAAACTTGGCATCCGTTATTTGGAGATGTATCGCCGCAGATTCTTAATCTTTCCGTAGGAGCACCGTTCCAACCTTTCAGCCGTGCGCCACAAATTCGTTATCGCTATACAAACAAAAATTTCCAACTTACCGGAGCAGCAGTGTGGCAATCACAATACACCTCACAAGGTATCAATCCTGACAAACCGAAAGAAAGCAAAAAAAGTCATGAATACTTGAAAAATGGTTGCATTCCGGAGATATATGTAGGAGCTGACTACAAGAAAGACGGTTTATTGGCAGGTGTCGGCATTGAATTGTTATCATTAAAGCCACGCACAAATGCCTTGGGAGCAAACGGAGATAAATATAAAATAGACGAACGCATAACTACCCTTCTTACGAGGCCCATGCGAAATACACCCATAAAGCCTGGTTCATTGCCGCAAAAAGTGTATTGGGTTCCAATCTTACACAAGCTTCCGGATTAGGCGGATTCGGCATTAAGTCAGTCAACGAGCACACCGGAGAACAGAAATATACTCCAATACGTTTCTCCAGCTCTTGGTTGAATGTTGTCTACGGACAGAAATGGAAACCTGGTATTTTTGTAGGATATGCTAAAAATCTGGGAACAAGCGATGCACTATATGCCCCGAACGGAACTGACGCTCAAGTGTATGGAACGGGAACAAACCTCGACCAGTTAGTAACAGCAGGCGCTGAACTGACCTACAATGTTCCCCATTGGAAATTCGGATTGGAATATACCTTAAGCTCTGCATGGTATGGTTCACTTAATGCCTCCAATGGAAAAATCAGAGATACTCATGCCGTATGCAACAACCGTATTGTTGCTGTTGCCATGTTTATGTTCTAACCCTCTACACAAATATTTTGATTATATATCTGTCACCTGTCACCGATCACTGCCTAATAATTTGATTATAAACGATTAACATTGTGACAGCAATCGGTGACAGCATTATGACAGCAATATTGCTGTCACTGGAAATAAAGGCAAGACGGCATTGCGGAGACGCTTACAAACAGACTAACTACATTTCATAAACCGGAGACATTCATTCCGAGAGTTCAAGCAGTTATATTTATTTCATTAATATACAACCTTTGTTTCAAGGCACGTAACTTTTGTTTTCAAGCCTTGAAACTAAGTTTCATACGCTTGAAACCAAGTTTCTCCTTGTAGAAACCAAAGTTTCCGCGGCTGGAAACAACAGTTTCAAAGCTTTGAAACTATTGTTTCTACAAAGGCAAACAGGATATCTCCTAACTGTATAACTCTTATTTCTTCAGTTCCACTTCAAAGCTAGCGCCATCTTTGCAACTGAATCGCAAGATTGTTTGCTTTTCATTGGAAGAGACTACTTTACAATAGGGAGTTTCTTCCACATTCCATCGGCCTTTTATGGTCACAGTCACTGGTATTTCACTACTTCCATTATTAATCCACGGACGAGAGTAGATACTACGTTCAATCCGCTTCCCGTCTTTGTCAAACGCTTCGTCACTTGGACCGCGATACAAAGCCAAATCAGGTTGTGCTACCGTCAGTTTAATCTTATCAGCAGATTCTTGATGAGTCATAACCAGGCAGGAAGTATCCACACGTTGCAACAGACCACCCGGCAACGTTGTTTCAGGAGTTTCAAACAATACATAAGAAACAATCTGCTCAGAAGCGGACTCTACAATATGCGCCTTCCGATCTTGCTGTAATACTTTATAAGCTGGCTTTTTTGCAAACTTCTTCATCGCGGTTTCATTCGTTTGAGGCAAAACAGCGTATTCATACCTTCCGTTTTTTGGTGCCTTTCCATGATCTACAACCAAAGAAACCCAATCACCCTTTGTTTCCTTTCCCGTATTCTGCATTCGCGAATGTTGAGGGAAGTTCTTCTCAAACCGAATGGCTGTCGGAACATAATAACCTGTTCCCAAATGATCTACCCATACTTTCTTATCTCCCTGATAATTTCTCCAATAGTCATGTCCCGCCTTATCTGTGACTGCCAATTGGAAGATAGTCGTTTCAGTGGGGAATTCCGTATTTGTATTTTCAATATCCGATCCAAGGCAGACAATCATTCCATCGATGAAATGGTAAGATTTACGTGCCCGGTGCGATCCGTTATACTTGTCGTGCTCGTGCAACTTCATTCCGAAGTTACCATTCATCTTCTGTTGAGACAATCCGCCTGCAAAAGCTTCATCCGAATAAAGCATTTCTTCCATTCCCGAATAACGGTCTACATTGAGTACTTTAGCCTGCAATTGTTCCAACGGCAAATGAATAGATGTAACTCCCGGGATACGGTTCCAGTCAAAACCTTCCTGCTGCCAACCACTAGTGGCCGGAGTCACTGTCTGCCCCGGTGCAGCAGTCAATATCTGCAAACTGCCGTGTGCAGATAGCGACCATATAAATTCGCTCCCAAATAATGTTCAGCCGCCCATAAATAACGGGAATGTCCACGGGCCACGGCAGACCAGTTACTGCGACGTTGAACAGAGATACAACCATAGCCCATTGCTATATTCCCCTGCGGATCCGGTTCCGGACGGAAACCTTTCTCTATCAGAAGCTTTGCCGCTTTGCGTTCTTCAGCATTTGAAACTTTGGGCATATATTCGGGAGCATCATTCTCAACGCCCGAATTTGAAATCAAACGAAGATAAGAAGAAGCCATTTCACTATCATATTCCGCCTTTCCATCGGGAGAACCGGCTAAAGCATCATGGCAAAATGCATAGGAACCAGTTTACCTTTTCCATCCGGATGACGACCGGACATAGAAAGAGGGAAATTCAGTTTATTGCAATAAAGCGCATGGTCAGCAATACATTCTTCACCGTTTCATGAGCCAACTTGGAAACAGCAAATTCCGTCCGGCTAAGAAGATAAATCATGTTTGTTGCCCCATCCAGTCCGCCTACGGCATAAGCCGGATAGTTATTGCGATGATGGAAAGCACCTCCGTCCACTTTAAATGAACCGGACAACCCCAGTGCAGGACGGCAACCATAATCAATCCAACGAGAGAAAGACCGTAAGTATTGCAATTTCTCCGGTGTATCTTCCATCATTAGAATACTGGCAATACGCCCTGTGGTCTGCGTATTGAAAGAGTCCATATCAATTCCGTCAACTTCCGGTTTGGGATACACTTCGTTAGTAATCGCATACCAGCGTAATGTCCGTTCGGCTTCTTGGAGTTTGCCTGCTTCTCTAAGCACATCTTTCATCAAGAAATATGCCAGATACAGGCCGCGAACACTATACCCGTAATGATGGATATTTCCCCAACAACTACCATAAGCCACGCCCTGATCGGTTATGTGATCGTACATTGCCAAGAACTTCTTCTTCATTTCTTCCCGAATCACCGGTTTCGCCGTACTATTATTATATGCAACAGCTATTTTTCTCATCAGATCGAAATAAGCACGCATTTCCACACCCATCTTAGTGAGCATATCCTTGTTCCAATCCGGAATGATTCGTTCATAAGCTTCGGCGGCACGTACCATATAGATAGGTACTCCCGAAACCTGACCGTTTTTGTAAGTGATCTGATAGAAATCATATTTCTTGCGAATATTCTCAACCTCTTTATCTGTGATCTTGCCCTTCGTGTAGATCATATCACGAAAACGCTTCTCTAACAGTTGCATCTCTTCCCGTTGCTTGTTGCCTACAGGAGTTAGTTCAATATCCGGCTTTAAAAGAGAATGTTTATAAATCACCAGCCAATGGTTGGTGGTTCCGGCATTGACAAAAGGGACTTGCAGATCGGCCGTCTGTTGACGTGCATCAACCTTAGTAGCCGTAATCAAATGATCGATGAAAAGGGTTCCTTTTGAATTTGGAGCAATAATTCGGAGTTCATTCATGCCTTCTTCCGGTGTGCCTTGCATATCACGTTCATAGCAGACCCATGCAGCGCGCCAACCACTGAAATTAATACCAAAAGGGAAAGATGTGCATCGTTTGCCGTCTTTCAGAAACTGAAACTCAATAGTCGCATTCTGAGGCACTTCATTATAAACCCACACAATAAAAGCCGAAAGATATAAATCCTTGCCGGTCGGATCTTTCTTCTCAAACTTCAGGTCTTTCTTGAATTCCAATATACCACCCGGTTCAAATGTCCATTTCCAACGAATGTTTTCCATTCTTATTAATGCAGATCTGATACCGACAGGCGGGAATGGGTAGCGGTGATACAATCCGGTATTTGCGGTTTTTCAAAAGAAAACATCCGCTCATCTGTTACGACTTGCGCATGAAGGAATGTTGAACACAAAAGAGAAAATAGAGTTGTCACTCCAAATTTAATAAAAGGTTGTTTCATCATGGATATATCGTCTTATTAGGTTTTTCAGTATATAAGTCAGAGAGTAGTCACTTTAAAATCTGTAAACAGGACATGATTCTGCAAGAGACGAAGACCGAAGTGTCCGTCACCTTCGCCGCCTGTAAGAACATAGCGGAACAGTTCTTCACCATTCACAGAATAAGTCGTGATTCCTTTTTCCACTTTAATGCGAATCTGATACCACTGATTGGGAACAAGCAAGTGAGAGGCATCAGTATATTCTTTCAATAAGGGTTTCACCTTGTCATCTGCTACTCCATAATATTCTCCTCTGTAACGACGGAAACGAGTCGTCGAGTTATCATTTCCCCCGTATCCAACGTAGAAAAGGTTTAATGTGTTGTAGTTTTAAAGATGCCGTCGCGCCACTGACTACGAGTGAAAAGATCATCTGGGTATTTAGGGTCATTGGCAGCCCAAAAACAATTCAAGTCACTCAAGCGATCGTACTTCCCTCCTTGCATCACCATACAAGTGCGGTAACTAACCTCATAATTCCCCGCCAATCGCTGCTGATACCACATAGTCAATCCATCCGGCACGATCAATTCTAACGTATCTGTACGTTCTATCACCTGCAAGGCATGGGATGCATCTTCTATCTTCCATTGTTGTGCAAACGCATTTTCGCATTGTGCAAACAGCACTACACTATCCAAGAGAAATAAAGTAATCAAACTGTAGCTAATAAAAAATCGCTTCGTCATTACGGTATTAGTTTAAAGATAATTCTTCCGGATACAAAGAAACCCCTCTTTTCGAAAAAAGAGGGGCTCAAATTGTACAAAATATCTCAAATAATGTATTGACCGGGATTTTGTATTACCAAGCTTCTACCACTTTTTCAGCAGCCGGATGCAAATACCAATCCTTGTTATCAGCTCCATTGCTAGTCACCCAAGCACGGAATTCAGGATAAGCGTTATCAAAAAGCACCTTTTCATAAGCATGTTTTACGCCAACAGGAACTTTAATTCCCCAAACAAAACCATTCTTATTACAATATGGAACACCTTCCATCATTTCACCGGCTGAATCAGCTTCGTAATTAGTATAAAGATAAGAAGGTCTATAGCCTTTCATGTGAATCTCTTTATTCGTATTTGTCACAATAAAGAAATTCTGATTATGAGTATCAGTAATAAGAGCACGATAAGCTTTCAATTGATCCAAATCTTCAGTAAGACTAGTACGAACCTTAGCTCCCAAAATAATTTCTGCACGCAACATGCCTTGTCCCGGATTTATAAAACCTTTTGTAGTCTGGAAGAAATTAGTATTATCACCCAAAGCACTCAAACCATCCATTATGATAACCGGACTACCGTGTTCCGTGTCTACCGTAACTTTACAAAATTGCGATTTTCCAAAGAGTTGCTGTTGAGGCATTTCTGCTTTCATTTCCCCAGTAGCAAGTTCGGTTTCTTTTCCTTGTCCTTCTTTCAAAAGAATACGGGTTGCAACAGTCTCTATATACTTTTTATCCAAGCCACCTAATACTACACCTAATTTAATAGGATATCTACCGCCTTTAGCACGAATATCCAAAGTCAACTTCAATCCTTCTTTATATCCCTGACCAGCTTCGAACCATTTTTCAGCCTGACATTCGGTTACTTTCAAATCGTACTCAAAAACAACATCGTTCAAATCATTGTCTTGACCTGGTTCAATCGGCCAATTGTCTTCAAACATAGCAACGCCTGTATTATGATAGAAAACCATCCATCATCTTCCTCACTAGTTACCGCCACCGCATCTTCAGGTACAGTTATTGCTACAGTCTCGCCACTCCGAGTCACGCTATTTATCGGAAATGATGCTGTTTTATCTGTTCCATCAGAATACTTCAAATAAATATTGGCACAGTGAATAGGCACATTCAATTCCAAGTCTTTCTCTCCATCAACAAGCAGGCCACTCACCAACAAACTTCTTTCCTGATTTTCTGAATCCCAATACAAATCAACCGCTACAGGCTTACTTGAATAAACTTTAGCAGAGACAGTACGACTAGTTGCAAAATCAAACCCTGCCGGAATAACATACTGTGGGTAATCATCTCCTCCTCCATTATCCACTATCCCTCTTCATTGTTACTGTCTGTACAAGCAACAACCAACATCGTCCCCATAAGACATAACATCAAACTTTTAATTTTCATCTTAATCTAAT
>ENA-OQJH01000703-OQJH01000703.1-human-gut-metagenome-genome-assembly--contig:-NODE-703-length-16844-cov-5.856673_pt1 | contig 16844 bp, 22 predicted proteins | sample MGYA00242597_ERZ504763 | MGnify/ENA primary metagenome ERZ504763 (study PRJEB26092, sample SAMD00036359) | human gut metagenome | host: Homo sapiens | study: EMG produced TPA metagenomics assembly of... | reverse complement strand
GACAGACGGTCTGATCCTGCTGGCGGATGCTACCCGGAGCATGTGCGGTACATCAACATGCAGCAGACAAGCAGATGCCATTGATCTGCAGATGTTTGCAGACGGTGGTGTGCGGGCGGGGACGGGAACCTCTCAGTCCGCTGGCGCGGACAGCTCTCCCAACGGGAGAGCCAACGCATCTGCAGGGGCAGCGAACGGGGAAGGCAATGCCATTGAGCTGCCCGCCCTGCGGCCGGCAGAAGAGCGGCTGGCCCGGCGGAGCGGGGTGCTGAAGCGGAGCAGCCGGGAAGAGGGCTCACCCTCTCAGTCGGCGCAGAGCGCCGCCAGCTCCCCCGAGGGGGAGCCCTTGGCGAGTGAGGAAAAGTCTGAGCTGGACGAGGAAGCGGAAGAGAACCAGAACGAAGCCGAGGGCAAGGACGGCGAGGAGAAGGGCGAAGGCAAGACCAAGAGCCCGGAGGAGCGGCGGAAAGCCTTTGGTGAGCTGCTGCGCGGAGAGTATGCCGACCTGACCGAGGAGCTGATGCAGAACGCGTGACCGAAGCGACCCGGCGGCTGGAAGCAAGCCCGGCCATGAAGGGTCTGATGCAGGCGCTGCAGGAAAAGTACGGCACGGATGCCAACGATCTGGTGGCCCTGACCGAGGCTGTGCGGAACGGCGCGGTGAAGGACGATGCCTACTACGAGAAGCTGGCCATGGAGAAGGGTGTTTCCACCAGGACGGCCCGGGAGCTGGACAAGCTGGAAAGCCAGAACAAGCACCTGACCGAACAGCAGCAGATGATCCAGCAGATGGAGCGTCAGCGTGTCCAGCAGGCCCGCATTGCCGAGCTGCAGGCCGGATGGGACCGGGAAGCGGAGCAGCTGAAAGCCCAGTATCCCGACTTCAACATGGCTGAGGTGCTGGCGAACCCGGAGGTGGAGAAGATGATGCGGTCGGGCGTTTCCATGACAAACGCCTACCGCAGCGCCTACTTTGATCACATCCTGAAACAGCAGCAGGCCGCCACGGCCCGGCAGGTGGAGCAGGGTGTGGTGACCCGGATGCAGCAGCGCAATGCCCGGCCCGGCGAGAATGGCACCCGCCCCGGCGGCGCGGTGCAGACCAAGATCGACGTATCCCACATGAGCCGCAAGGAAATGGAAGAGATGGAGAGGCGGGCCATGCGGGGTGAAGTTATTACACTGTAAACCTCTCACCGGCACTGTCCGCCTACGGCGGCGCAGATGCCGGAGCTCCCCTACTAGGGGAGCCGTGAGTAGAGGAAAATAAATTTTAGGAGGAAGCTATGAACAACAGAACCAAGAACCTGAAGCTGGATCTGCAGATGTTTGCAACGGCCAGCACCCAGAACCAGAACGCCACCAGCGCATCCGGCATGAGTGCCGAGATGAAAACCTTTTACGAGAAGCGCCTGATCGACCAGGCAGAGCCTGCCCTGGTGCATGACCAGTTCGGCGACCCGTATCCCATTCCGGCCAACGGCGGCAAGAACATCGAGTTCCGCAAGTATGACAGCCTGCCCAAGGCCACCACTCCGCTGACCGAGGGTGTGACCCCGGACGGCCAGACCATGAACGTTTCCACCGTTACCGCTGAAGTCAAGCAGTACGGCGGCTGGGTACCCATTACCGACACGCTGCAGCTGACTGCAATTGACAACAACATCGTGCAGGCAACCAAGATCATTGCCAGCCAGGCGGGCCGCACCCTGGACACCATCGTGCGTGATGTGCTGGCGGGCGGCACCAACGTGATCTATGCGCCCAAGATCGGCGAGGGCGGCGCGGAGACCCCTGTGACCAGCCGCGCCACCCTGGACGCGACCTGCCAGCTGACCAGCGACCTGATCGCCCGTGCGGCCACCCAGCTGAAGGCCATGAACGCTGACCCCATCGGCACCAGCTTTGTGGGCATCATCCACTTATGTGACCTATGAACTGCGCCGCGACCCGGACTGGATCGATGTGCACAAGTACGCACAGCCGGACGAGATCTACAACGGCGAGATCGGCACGCTGCACGGTGTGCGCTTTGTGGAGACCAGCGAGGCAAAGATCTGGAAGGGCACCGGCTGCCCGACGGGTCTGGCCGTGTTCAGCACCCTGATCCTGGGTGCCACGCCTACGGTTCCACCGAGATCGAGGGCGGCGGCCTGGAGCACATCGTGAAGCAGCTGGGCTATGGTGACGACCCCCTGAACCAGCGCGCGTCTGTGGGCTGGAAGGCACACAAGACTGCTGAGCGCCTGGTGGAGCAGTACATGGTGCGCATTGAGAGCTGCAGCGCACGGTACAGTGCAACGGCTGAGGCAAACTAACCATGAGCCGCCGAACGGATTTGGAACTAAACCTCTCAGTCAGCGCTTTGGGCGCTGACAGCTCCCCTAGTAGGGGAGCCAAGTGTAGGAGTTCGGCGGAGGATAGAGTGATAGAAAGGAGCCGATAAAATGGCAGAAGCAAAGAAAAAGACTGAGACGATCCGGCTGTTTTCGGACGGCGGGAAGTACAAGGGAGACCTGTTCGTGAGCGTGAACGGTGTGAACTACCAGCTGCAGCGCGGAAAGAACATTGAGGTGCCCCCGGAGGTGGCGGAGGTCATCCGCCACAGCCAGGAACAGGACGACCAGACCGCTGCCCGCATGGAAGAGCTGGCGAATAAGGCGTAAGTTTAACCCTCTCAGTGCGCAGTCCGGCATGGCCGGAGCTGCTTACAGCTCCCCCGAAGGGGGAGCCCTGCTTAGATGTATCCCCCCGGCCCGGCGGCACACGCTGTGCCGGGGGTTATTTGTTTGGAGGTCTTTTATGACAGTAGGAAAGGCAATTGCAACGACGACGACCGCCGCCAGTGGCGGAAACAGGGAGGAGTTGTTGGGGCCGCGGCCAGCAGGACACGAGCACAAAGCTTGTGCGAAGTGGACGCAGGGAGCCGCAACCCGGGTTGCAGATGTGAAAGGATGGAATAAGCGTGACAGTAGGAAAAGCAATCGAAACCGCAGACCGGCTGCGGCCCAACAACGGGTTTGACCGCGAGCTGAAGATCTTATGGCTGCGGCAGGCGGATGCGGGGCTGAGAAAGAGCGTGGTGGACAAGAGCGACACCACCGATTTTGATGCCGTGGGTGCGGACATCTTATACGACCGGGAGCAGGAGCTTTTGCGGCAGGACGCGGAACTGCTGCTGCCGGAGCCCTACGACAGCTACTATGCCCACTATCTGGCGGCACAGATGGACGCGGCCCTGGGCGAGACCGACCGCTATGCCAACGAGATGCAGCTGGCCAACGAGAACCAGCAGGAGTTTGCAGCCTGGTGCAGGCACACCTACCTGCCCAGGATGGCCACGAAGTGAGGTACTGAGATGGCACTGCCGAGTTTATACAGCATCTCGACGGGGAAGAGCATCCAGACGGCTTTTGGCGGTCTGAACGAAACCTACGGCTGCGCGAGGCGGAGTTTACCGAGATGAAGAACTTTTCCAGCCGGGGATACCCCCGCACTGCAGACCCGGACACCCCGGCGCACCATGCGGGCCATGGGCCGCTGCAACGGGATGTATCACCTGAACGGCCTGCTGCTGTGCGAGGCACTACCCTGCGCTACACCGAGGACAGCGAGGACGACGTGGCCACCGCGGCTGCGGGCGGGGAGATCGTGCTGGAAAATGCCGTGACGGACAGCGAGAAAATTATGATCGGCATGGGCACGAAGATCCTGATCTGGCCGGATGCCAAGAGCTTTGACACGGCCACCGGAAAGCTGGAAGCCCTAAGCGCCGCATGGAGCCAGACCGGCACGGTGACCATTGCCCCCTGCGACGCGGGCGGCAAGACCTACACCGTGAGCAGCGTGGGCACCACGGAACCTTCCGGCCCGGCGGACGGGACGCTGTTTCTGAAACAGAACTCCTCTTCCAGCAAGTGGGCCTATGTGAACGTGCTGGAACAGTACGATCCAAGAGCGGCAAGTGGGCGGAGATCCTTTGAACAGCGTGAAGATGACCATGCCCGGGCTGGCCGCTGCGGGCTTCAAGAAGGGGGATACCATCACGGTGGAGCAGGTGCCCGGGCTGGTGGAAGAGTATCTGCCGAGGGCGTGAACGGCGAGGTGACCATTGAGCAGATGGACGGGGACAGCATTGTGCTGACCGGCAGCCCAAAGACCGAGAGTGCACGCTATTACGGCAGCTTTACCGTGACGGCAGGCGGTACCACCTGGAAGAGCATGAACGGCAGCGAGAGCGCCACAGCGGGCGGCACCACCATTACCGCACGGCGGCGGGTGCCCCGGCTGGAATATGTGACCGAGAACGCAAACCGGGTATGGGGCTGCAACAGCGAGGAGAATGTGATCTACAGCTGCAAGCTGGGAGACCCCACCAACTGGTACAGCTACCGGGGCATTGCTTCGGACAGCTACGCCGTGAACGTGGGCAGTGACGGCCCCTTTACCGGTGCAGCCACCTGCATGGGCTATGTGCTGTTCTTCAAGGAGAACTGCCTGCACAAGCTCTACGGCAGCCGCCCGGCAGACTATCAGCTGGTGAGCGTGCAGTGCCGGGGCGTGGCCAAGCAGGCCAGCAAGAGCATGTGTGTGCTGGCAGAGGTGCTGTACTACCTGTCCACTGACGGCGTGATGGCCTGGGACGCAGCCTGCCGGTGAAGATCAGCGGCGGACTGGACAACACCTGGCTGATGAACGTGCGCGGGGCGGTGGGCGGTGTGCTGGACACCCGGTATTACCTGCATCTGCGGGTGCCGGGCCGGAACGAGACCCGGCTGCTGGTCTACGACACCGAACGGCGGCTCTGGCACGAGGAGGACACGGCGGCGGAAGAGAATGCTTCCGGCTGGGCGATGTGCTCCACAGGGCGGCAGCTCTACCAGTGGGACGGCGTGAACCTGTGGGCCACCGAACCGGAACGGGAGCCGACCGGGACACCGACACGGCAAAGGCGAATCTGGAAGCCAAGGTGGGCTTTGAGGCTGTGAGCGGCGACATTGGGTTGAACATCCCGGCGGACAAGTACATCAACCGGGTGTTTCTGCGGGTGGATGCCCTGACGTACAGCGTTGTGGAGCTGCAGGCTAGCTATGAGGCGGGGCCTGGGAGACACTGGGTCAGGCAGCCGTTCTGAACAAATACACCCGGGTCAACCTGCCCTTTGTGCCGGAGCGGCACGACACCATGCGGCTGCGGATCAAGGGCACCGGGCAGATTGCTGTGCGAAGCATTGCGTTCAGCATGGCAGAGAGCCGGGGCAACCGGGTGGCCGGAGGGGAGCCGAAGAGATAGCCCTGCTTAGAGGAAGGAGATTTTATATGGCAGATATTACGAGGCTTGGCGAGATCGCCATGCCGAAACTGAGTGACAACATGGCCCCGGAGGACAGGCGGAGCATCAACAACTACCTGATGCAGCTGCGGGACCAAATGATATACATGATGCAGAACCTGGACGAAACGAATTTCAGCGACACCATGCGGGACAAGCTGACCGCAATGGGGCTGAAGGTGGAGTAACCCTCTCAGCGCGCAATGCACCTGCGGTGCAGTTGCTTGCAGCTCCCCCGAAGGTGGAGCCCTGCTTAGAGGAATGCGAAGACGAAAGGAGACAGTGAGAAGATGGCAAGAGGACAGTGGTGGGAGTACCTGATCCCGGGCCACAATGTGGGGCTGATGGTAGGGGATGTGTATGACGGCATTACCGGCAACAGCGAAAAGAATGCGGGCACCGGCGTGTTTGGAACCAGAAAGAACGATTCCAACAGCTACCAGTACGCCCAGAGCAATGACCGGGTGACCGCGGCAAAGAACAATCTGGATTACTGGAAGGGACAGCAGCCGGAGGACAAGACGGGCCAGTATGACAGCCAGATCAGCGATACGCAGAGCCAGCTGGACAAGATGAACCGGGACGGATTTTCTTACGACTACACCAAGGACGCAGCTTACCAGCAGTACAAGAACCAGTACACCCGGGGTGCGGAGATGGCCAGTGAGAACGCTGCCGCCAACGCTTCGGCCCGCAGCGGCGGCTACGGCAACAGCTGGGGCACTTCCAGCGGGCAGACGGCCTACCAGAGCACCATGAACGGGCTTTCGGACGTGGCAGACAGCTTATACAGCCAGGCTTACAACGAATATGCCACGAAGAAAAGCGACCTGGGCAACCGGCTGAGCTCCTTGAATCAGCAGAAGCAGCTGGCAATCGACGATTACAATACCCGCCTGAACAATTACTATGGCCAGCTGAACAGTGCTCACACCGAGTATGAAAATGCGGTGAGGGCCAACCAGCAGAAGGATGCGAACAACACCAACTTCTGGGGGAACGTTTTGCAGGTCGCGCACAGATGCTGCCGTGGGTGCTGAAAGCGCTTGCCGTGATCTGAAGACCGGTGTGTGGCAGAAGAAAAGGAGAACGACATGTTATTTGATACCTTACGGAGAAAGAACCAGGCGGAACAGGAAGAGCGGGAATGGAATGCCAACCGCCCGGCGGACTATGTGAGCCGGAACAAGGACGCAATGGACAGCCTGACCGGGCAGATCGGCAGTGGGTTTGACTGGGACACCGGCAGCAAAGCCTACCAGCAGTACCGCGCCCAGGCCCAGGCCAATGCTGCCGCCAGCGCGGAGAACGCCCAGGCCAACGCGGCGATGCTGGCGGGCGGGTATGGCAGCAGCTACGCCGACAGTGTGGCAAAGCAGGGCCAGCAGCAGGCGCTGAGCGGCATTGACAATGCGGTACCCGGCCTGAGAGGCCAGGCACTGAGCGAATACCAGAACCAGCAGAACGACCTGCTGAGTGCCCTTTCCGGCATGGCCAACACCGAGGCGCTGGACCGCAGTGCCTACGGCAGCAACTTTGCCAACTACACGGCGTGGCAGAATTTCCTTGCCAACCAGAGCGAACAGGCCCGGAACGAGAACGACAATTACTGGAACAACCTCTGGAACACGGTAAAGAACATCGGCTCGGCGGCCTGACGGCCTACGATGGGTACAAGGGGTACACGCAGCAGCAGTGGGAGAATGACTTTGCCCGGGAACAGTGGGAGTACAACAAGAAACGCACCGACCAGAGCGATGCCCTGAGTGCTTACCAGCAGGCGTTCAACCTGTACACCCAGGGAGCCGGGGATGCGGCCAGCGACGTGCTGAACCGGTACGGCCTGAACGCAAACGCTTTTGCCAGCTACAACGGCGCACCGGTGACCCGGGACGATCAGGCAGGTGTTCTGAGCACCGCGGCTTCTCTGGTGGCAAGCGGAAATCAGGAAGCAGCGGCCAACCTGCTGAAGATGTACGGGCTGGACAGCAATGCAGCCGGTTCTTACGGCACCATTGCAAAACGTCAGCTGGCGACCCAGCTGGCAAAGGCGGCAGCTACGAAGAGCAGCAGAAGTTCGAGAAGTTCCGGCGGCTCCAGCAAGAGCGGAAGCGGGTGGACAAACAGCCAACTGCTGACGGCGCTGGGTAAGTATCAGAGCCTGAAGGATGATGACCCGACCAAGAGCGTCTATGCGAACATTCTGGCCAGCGCCGGAATGCTGCCGGACGGTGACACGGCACAACAGCAGCGACCGGAACTGGCAGCGGCTGATCGCCCCGCTGGCGAATCCGAACAAGTGGGCCCTGCCCGGGGGAACCACGGGAGGGAGCACGGGTAAGAGTACCGGAATGCCGTACAGCAATGCCCTGAGCTATGCAAAGGGGTGGAGTGCAGAAGGGGTGGATTCGGATACGATCTATGCCAGGCTGGTCAACATGGGCATAAATGATGACGTGGCGGCCAAGGTCTGGAATGCGATGGGATGGTAAGGAGAACAAAAATGGCATGGACAGCAGAACAGATGGCCCAAAAGCGGGCCAAACTTCAGAAAAAAACCAATGCCGCTGCTGGTGGGGCAGAACCCCTCAGTCAGCGCAAGAGCGCTGACAGCCGCAACCCGTTAGCCCTTGGCAGTACGGGAAACTCTGTGTCGGACAATAGCAATCCATGGACGGCGGAAAAAATGGCCGAAAAACGTGCGGCACTGCAAACCCAGAAACAGCAGACGGGCACCGACCTGTACTCCACGGCGCTGGAGGATTACCGGACAAGGAACAACCTGGGCTTTGCGGATGCCATGGACAACCGGAGCGACGAGCTGAACCGGCAGAAGGTGACAGTGAGCCGGCGGGGAAGGGAACGTGGTACGGACAGCAGGCCCAGAAGCTGAAGAACAGCTATGCGGAGTACAGCCAGCCGGATGCCTTTGACCAGGCCAACCAGTGGTTTGACCAGCCTCGGAATCAGGAGCTTGTGAACAAGCTGCTGGAAAAGAAGAGCAATTATACCAGCTATGCCGAGACCGGCACCAGCAGAAACGGGGCCAGCGCCGGATGGTAGCATCGACCCCTTCCGCACCACGGGAATCAAGGGGAAGGTGGGCAACACCTACAGCACGGCGGACCTGAAAAAGCTGGGGTACACGGACACGGAGATCCGGCAGGCCAGGGAGTATCTGGACACCATGGAAGAAATCCCGGAGTGGAAGCAGCTGGCCCGGCGGACGGCAAACACCGTGGGCGGCGTTGCGGACACCGTGGCCGCTGCCCCGCTGATGGGTGCGGAGTACCTGGTGCAGGCCGGAAAGAACATCCGGCAGAGCAGCGAGAACCGGAAAGCACTGGAAGCAGAGCTTGCCCGGAACCCCCGCGAGAAGAACCTGTATGACCAGCTGATGGAAACTGACATGGACTACCAGCCCAAGTACAGCACCGGCGACCTGTTGCAGCAGGGATTTACCCGGCAGGAGATCGAGGACATGCGCAGCCGCATTGCCGGAACGGAAGCAAAGGGTGGCATCGACACGGAGAAGAGCGTGGGCTACCAGCTGTACAACCGGGGCCAGCAGCTGACGGGCGCGGCCCAGAGCGGCCTGACCGATGTGCAGCGGACCGTGCAGGGCGTGGCGACCAGCGCGGCAGAGAACCTTGCCGTGGCTGCATCAACCCGGCGGCGGTGCTGCCGGTGCTGAGTGCCCAGGCGCTGCGGATGCCATGGGCAAGAGCGCGGCCAAGGACGAAAGCGCAGGCAAGGCGCTGGTGGGCGGCGTGGCCAAGTTTGGCGCAGGATGGGCCATCAACAGCGTGGGTGCGGCTGATCTGGCAAGAACCATGGGCGCGGACTACGCCAGAAATTCCGTGGCGGGAGCTGTGGCAGACAAGATCCGGGCGCTGGCTGGGGATTCGGCCTTTGCGGCGGCACATCCGGCAGTTGCCAACGCCATTTCCGGCGGCATTGACAACGCCGTGCAGGCCTTTGTGGAGACCTACGCCGACAAGGCCATTGATGCGGCCCTGGGAGACAGCGAAGCTGCCCAGACCATGTTTACCACGGACACGCTGGTTCAGGCGCTGGAAGCGGGGCTGACCGGCGGCGCGTCCGGTGCACTGGGCGGCGTGTGGGCACAGGGCTTTCCAGGATGAACGCGGGAGATTCCAGCCTGCGGGGCAACGTGGAGCGGTATGCCGCTCAGGACGAATACGAGCAGGCGCTGAAGGAACACCAGCGCCGGGAGGAGCTGGCACGGGAACCGGAACCCCTCAGTCAGCGCGTGGGCGCTGACAGCCCCCCTAATAGTGGGGCCCTTGGCATGTCGGTGGAGTCTGATGGGACTGAAAAAGGCTCTGCTGACCTGAAAGCGGCGGGCCCTGCGGCTGAGGGCAACAGTGCGGAAACTGCTGCCATATCGGACAACTTGGCTGTGCAGACGTTTGCAGAAGCGGCGGCCGGTGACAGCCTGACAGGCAAGACCATCAGGCTGTTCAACCCGGAGGCCGGAAACGAGGCAAACCGCGCGGCTTTTGAGGAAGCCTATGGGGTGAAGTTGCCGAGCACGGCTGCGGCTACCTGGCGGATGCTGCGGGAAGTGGCGGCACAGCGCAGCCAGCAGAATGCTGTTGAGAACGCTGGGGAAAGTGTGGAAAGCTCCACGGAAACAGCAGCGGACGGTGCAGAACCCCTTAGTCAGCGCATAAGCGCTGACAGTCCCCCTAGTATGGGCCATTGGCAGGACGGGAAACGTTGAGCTGACAGCGCAGAATGGAGCTGACCGGCAGGCTGTGATGCAGTCGGTCCCTGTGGAAGAAAGCACCCTTGACGGGATGGACAGCAGCAACAGCCCGATGCGGGAGACCTACGGCATGGAAGCACCGAAGACGGAGGGCCAGAAGCAGGCCCGGACGGAGCAGGTGCTGCGGAGCTGGAAGGTGGGCGAAAAGGCGGCGCAGGAGATCAGCCTGAAACAGCCGGAAGGCGTGGACAGTGACCGCTATGCGGCGGCAGCATCCACTCTGTACCGGTTGGGCCAGATGGAGGACGTGAAGACCTTTGACCAGGCGCTGGAGCTGGCGGGCACCGGCAGCGGCATGGCGGCCAACGTGAACTATGTGCTGGGCAACCTCAAGGGCCGGAACGCGCTGAAGATCGCCTACACCTACGGCAGGGATGCGGCAGAGACCCGGTGGGCCAAGAGCCAGCTGGGCGGAAATCTGACGGAACAGAGCCTGACGGGCAGGGGTGAGACCATTTACAAGGGGACCTTGCGCAATGCGAACGACGCTGGAAGCCAGGTGATCGAGCTGAACGCGGCAGCAACCGGCACCACGGCGGTTCTGAAAAACGTGCTGCAGAACGGTGCGGGACAGGCAGACAGCCGGGTGCGGGCCTATGTGGACACGGAGACGGCCCGGATCTTCTTTGGGGACAGTGCACAGGATACGTTCGGCACGGTGCTGCACGAGGACTACCACTGGTACAACGCACTGGACAGCGAGGGAGCAAAGACTTTGCAGGACCATGCCCTGCTGTATCTGGCCAGGAGCAGCGGCTTTGAGACCGTGGACGAGATGATCCGGGAGAAGATGACCGACTATGCCCAGCAGAACCTGACCTATGAGGAAGCTGCCGAGGAGCTGGTGGGCGATGCCTGGCGAGGCATCTTCTCCAATGAATCCGATTTCAAGCGCTGGGTGGAGTTCCAGCGCGGGCAGGCCGAGAAGAACAGCGGCAGGGCCGGAACCATCCGCACCGTGATGAACCGGGTGAAGGAGATGCTGGGCGGCATTGTGAGCCGGGCAAAGGAAGTGCTGACCCTTGACCCCGACAACCGGGCGGCCCTGAAGGCCCAGCGCCTGGCCGAGAACGAGCGCAGAATTTTACAGGACGAATACTTTGCCCACGCTGAAAAAGCGATGGACAACCTGCGCAGTGCAAAAGAAAATGCCGCTGCCCTCAAGACAGAGAGCGCGGCGGAAGGACGCAGTATGCGGTTCCAGCTGCAGGAGGGGGAGGAAACCCTTGAAAAACAGCTGAACCGTAATCTTGGCCGGTTGGAACAGATGACACCGGCGGCTGAAATCACTGGAAAAGAAATTGAGTACGGTGCTACCAGCAAAGAAAATGCTGAAAATATCGTCCGATTCTTTGAATCCATTGGCGGAAAAGTAGAGCGTGATGGATTTGGTGTGGTGGAACTGACCCGCAAGGAGCCAAGCAACCGTGCAGCATGGAAACGGCCCGGTGAAGCAGATCGCTGCAGCGGCCATTCCCAACGTAATCCGGTACGGTGAACAAATTGGTTTCGTGGAAAACTGGAAAGGACGGGGGTACAACACTCATACCTTTGTGGCTCCGGTTGTGGTGGACGGTATCAAAATCTATGAGGCTGTTATTGTAAATGAGTATACTGTTCCGAATGCGGCGAGCAAATTCTATGTCCATGAGGTATGTGGTTCTGATGGTAGCCTGCTGACCATTGAGAATGGGAAAATAACAAAAAAAGAAAGCAGCCTTACCACGGTACTCAAAACCGAGCAGGGCGATGAAGCCCCTAAGCTGCTTTCTAAAAACAGTATAGCACAAGAAAATGCCGAAAGCAAGGGAAACAGCGAACCTGTGAAGAAATCGGTGCGGTTCCAGCTGAGTGCTCCGGTGGAGGTGGACAAGAACAAAGACCTTGTGGCCGTGCACAACCTGACCGCCGAAAACCTGCAGGAAGCGCTGGAGCTGGGCGGGATGCCCTCGCCGTCTATTGCGGTTGTGAAAGCCCAGGAAGGTCACACCAAGTATGGCCCCATCTCGCTGGTGTTCAACTCCGATACCATTGACCCCATGGTGAACCGGGCAAACCGTATCTATGGTTCGGATGCCTGGACACCCACCCGGCCCAATGTGGAGTTTGAAGTGAATTACGATGCGATGCGGGACTTTGAAAGCAAGGTGGATTCGGCAAGCAAGATGCGTTTGAAGGAAAATTTGCGAACAGCGCTGCGTTACAGCGCCTTGGAATTGAAGAGACGAGCAGCTCCGACCGGGCAGAGCTTGCCCAGCGCCTGGAGGAAAACACGGCAGTGCAGCTGGCCTATCTGGAAGCGAAAGGTAAGACTGTGGAGCCGGCGTATAAGACAGAACGGGACCAGTTCGACAGCCTGGGCAATGATACCCTGGAAAAGGTGATCGAACACATTGGCGCGGATGAAATCAAAGCTGCATTCGAGGGTGGTGACTTTGACCAGCTGGATCAGCTGGCAGATAAAGCGGCGGACGCACTGGAAGAAAAGTATACTCACGGACAGCTGGAGGGCCAGAACCGGCGTTGGCAAATGCGCATTGACAAGATGAGGAATGACAACCGTGGACGACTGTATGGGATGCTGGAGCACGCCTACAAAATGCTGACCGATACCAATGCCGGAAAGCAGGCGATGGATGTGGAAGCGACCAGGGAGGCTATCCGGCAGGAAGCTCCGGCAGAAGATGTGAAGAACTGGGTGTATGACCAGTTGGGAAATGTTCTAGGACAGAAGGGAATCCGAAACGGAAAAGACCGTTTTACTCCGGCAGGGATAAAGCGCAGTTTTGCCCAGCTGCACAACAGCTACACGCTGGAAAACCTTGTGGCTGCTATGAATGCTCAGAATGCACGAGGGCAGGATACATGGGGCCTTTCGGCCAGCACCCTGATGAGCACGGCCACGGCGGAGTACCAGAACCTGGACGAAGTGCGGGCGGACAAAGGCCGCTTGCAGCAGATGCCGGAAGAAGAGTACAAGGCGCTGCTGGAAAAGGCAGATGACCAGATCAGCGATATCCTTGACAAGCTGCGGAGAGAGACTACGCCCCATGCAGACAACAGCTTTGAAGAGCGGGAAATCCTGGGCGGCATCCTGATGCAGGCCGCACAGGGAAAACAGACGGCGGCAGCCATTGGAAAGGCCTTTGCAAAAGAGGGGTATACCATTGGCAAGGACACGGCCCAGATGATCCTGAACCTGTACAAGAACGTGGCTGCTATTCCCACCGGGTACTTTGAAGCGAAGCCCCAGCGGGCCGTGGGCTTTGATGAGGTGCGGGCGGCGATTCTGCCGACAACACCAGCAGCACCCTGATCGACAGCCTGAAAGAGACCGGCATTGACGTGAAGCTCTACAAAGCCGGGGACGATGCCCAGCGCACGGCCCTGCTGAACAAGGTGCCGAACGTCCGTTTCCAGCTGGCCGAACAGGCGGAACGGGACGCGCGGAAGAACACCCAGCGGCAGGCAAGCCGGGCCATTGCGGACAACAGCGCGGCGATGGAGACGCTGGCCCAGATGATGGGTGTGACCACGGTGTGCGGATCAGCCAGGATTCCATTGACGGGCTGGCGGTGCGGTGGACAAAGGCCAACGGCAGCAGGGCCGACCGGACGAAGATTGCCGGAGAGACCCGGGCGCTGGTGGAGTACATGACGGCGGACGGGGCCAGCATGAGCAAGGCCAGCGCGCTGTCTGAGACCATTGCGGATGAGATTCTGAGTGGGGCCACCTACCGGAATACCGAGCTGTGGGACGAGTACCCGGAATACCACGACCTGAGCTACACGGTGAACAAGGACGGCCCGGCCAAGGCGGAGCTGGTGAAGCGGTACGGGACGTGGAGCGAAGCGGTGGCGGAGGCCCGGAAGCACGGCGTGAAGCTGCGGCAGGCAGAAGGCGTGCGGGACGGCAACCCGGCGGAAGTGTATGAATCCATCGTCAACGACACCCGGGCCATGGGCGGCACCAAGGAAGGGGCAGCGGCCTTGTTCCGGGGCGCGGCCCAGGAGGCAGGCGTGGACAGCGCGGCCAGCATGGAGAGCACCGAGTGGCTGGATGTGCTGATGAACGTGCACGATGCCATCAAGCCCAGGATGATGAGCCGCTTTGCAGATGCTGCCGAGTACGAGGATGCCAAAGTGGAGCTGGCCGACCGGATGCTGGGTGATATCCTGAACGTGCCGGAGATGACCGATGCACAGGCCATCTTTGATGGGTTCCAGCGCTGGCAGCGCCAGGCTGTGGCTGCTGCCGTGGGCGAGGAGAACGCGGAGCAGGCGCTGAAGGATCTGCGGAAGGTGCAGAAGGAGCAGAACCGGGAGTTCAACCGGAGGATGTATGAGAACAGCCGGAACGGAAGCCGAGATGAAGCACTGCGGCAGTGGACAGAGCAGCAGAAGCGGAATGAAAAAGCAGAAAAGCTGCTGGATCAGAATCTGGATACGCTGGGGCTGGACATCACCAACTACGGCGACATGGCCGAAAAGCTGGACGTGCTGAAGGAAGCCTACGAACGGGAGTGGAAGGCCGAAAAGAAGCGACTGAAGGAAGAACGCCAGCAGATGCTGGACGAGATCCGGCTGGAAAACAAACAGTTGAAGCGGGAGAACTGGAACCTTTCGCACCAGGTGGCAGGAGAACAGCGCCGGGCTGACAGAGCTGAGTGGCAGCTGATCCATCAGGAAAACGAACTGCTGGAATGGGAGCAGGAAAACCAGCGCAAAGCTCAGGAGTGGCAGGAAAAGCAGGCGGAGCGAAACGCAATCGCCATCACTGCAGCCCAGCAGCAGCGGGACGAGGACATTGCCATTGCAAAGAAGCTGGCTGAGAAGCGGGTACAGAAAGCTCGGGACGGCCGGCAGAAGGACGAGCTGCGGCGGGGCATCCGGGCCAATGCTGCCCAGCTGAATCAGATGATCCTGCGGCCCAGCAAGGACCGGTATGTGCAGCCCCACCTGATCCAGCAGGCGGCAGAGGTGGCAAAGCTGGCGGATATGACCCTGCTGAACGACCACGCCGTGGCCAGGCTGACGGCCCTGCGCACCAGCATCATGCAGTCGATGGGAGCCGAGAACAGCTCCAACGGCATCAGCGAGGACTGGAAGCTGAGCAAGGTGCCGGAGCTCATCGACGCGCTGCAGGCTGACCTGAATGCCAGCAAGCAGGCCCAGCTTGACCGGCTGAACCAGCAGCTGACAGAGGCCGAGGCACTGCCGGACAGCGAAAAGGCCGAGATGCTGCGTGACCGGCTGAGAAAGCGGATCCGGGAGACCGAGAACCGCACCTATCTGCCCATGACGGTGGACCAGATGCGGATGCTGAAAGCCATTACCACCAGCACACTGCATGTAATCCGGACGGCAAACAAGACCCTGAGCTTGCAGAAAGCCGAAGCGGTGGACAAGATCGCCAACGAGGCGGCTGCAGAGGTGCGCCAGAGCAAGGGCAACGATGGAAAGCTGCGGAGCGCCCTGACCAGGTACAACCTGGACATGCTGGGGGCTGGCCGTGTGTTCCGGATGCTGGGCGGCTACGCAAAGAACAGCCAGATGGAGAAGCTGGGCACCATGCTGAATGACGGCCAGCGGGAACAGACCCGGATCACTGTGGAGGGAACGAAGCTCTTTGACAATGTGACGGGCAAGGCGAACCTGAGACAGATGGAAAATTCGCCGGTCCGGGCGCGGAGCTGGTGGACATTGGCCTGAAGGACAGCAAGGGTCGGGCTGCACCGTTGACCCACGCCCAGCTGTGCAGCCTGTACATGCACCTGCAGAACGCCGACAGCCGGGAGCACCTGCTGAACGGTGGCCTGACGATCCCGGATGCGGAGGAGTACAACAGGGGCGACATTGAGAAGGCTTACCAGAAAGGCCAGACCGTGAAGATCGGGATGCTGAAGGACAGCGCGGGAAACCCCATGGCCGACACCGTGATCCAGGCCGTGGAGAAGGCCATGACCGACTACGACCGGGCCTGGTGCGAGGACATGAAGAATTTCTTCGGCAGCTACACCACGAACCTGATCAACGAGACAAGCATGAAGCTGCTGGGTTACCAGCGGGCCACCGTGAAAAACTATTACCCCATTGCGGTGGACAAGACGGCGCTGGCGACCCAGATCGAGGGCGTGAAACTGGATGCCACCATTGAGGCCGGGGCTTCCTGAAGAACCGTGTCAAGAGCCAGATGCCCATCCTGCTGGAGGAGTGCAGCAGCGTGGTGCAGCGGAGCCTGCGGGACACGGCAGCCTACGCCGGACTGGCGGCACCCATCCGGGATGTGCAGAAGGTGCTGAACAGTAGCATTGAGACCGAGGACGGCATCAAGATGCTGAAAAATGGTATCCTGAAAGAGCAGTGGGGCCAGAGCGCGACGAACTACATCGATGACCTGCTGACCGACCTGCAGACCACGCAAAGAAAGCGCTCGACCACAATGACCAAAGTGCTGGACAGGTTGCGCGGCAACTATGCGGGCGCGATCCTGACGCTGAACCCGGGCGTGGCCATTGCCAGGCAGCATCTCTGCCAACGGCGGGCGCGGTACTGGGTGCGGATACCATGGCGGCGGTGGTGCCGTTTGTGAAGAACCTCTCCGGCAAGCAGCGGGCAGCGCTGGAACAGGAATTGCCCAGCATGGGGATGTGCTGCTGCGATACCGACTGCGGGGAAGCCAGCGCGGTGAGCTTGCCAGCATTGGCGTGAGCCAGGCGCGG
>ENA-OQJH01000702-OQJH01000702.1-human-gut-metagenome-genome-assembly--contig:-NODE-702-length-16861-cov-1.818513_pt1 | contig 16861 bp, 23 predicted proteins | sample MGYA00242597_ERZ504763 | MGnify/ENA primary metagenome ERZ504763 (study PRJEB26092, sample SAMD00036359) | human gut metagenome | host: Homo sapiens | study: EMG produced TPA metagenomics assembly of... | reverse complement strand
TAAACCTGCTGGTCTGAACTACGTCCGATTTTCAGAGCTTCGGCACTGTTACCACCTTATTAGTCATCGGTATTCCTCCCCACAGACGGTACATATTAAAATAGGTAAGTGCACGAATGAAAAGAGCTTCTCCTTTATATTGTTTTTTCAGAGTAGCGTCAAAGTTGGCTTCATCAATCCTATCTAATATAAGATTACAACGATAGACTCCATTATTAAAATTCGCCCAAGCATTTTCCAGGATTCCATTAGAAGCTTTATCTGCAAACTGGTCGATATCATAACGGTCCTGCGTTCCGGCAGTAGGTGCGCTCAATGTCAAATTATCACTCCGATATTCGCAACACTCCGTAAAATAGGAAACCTGTGTCTGCAATTTAGAGTAACATCCCATCACAGCTACATTAAAATCGTCTGCTGTCTTATATACCTTATCGGTAGGCACACTGCTACTTGGTTCCAAATCGAAGAAACTATCTGTACAGGCAACTGATAGAAAAGCAGTTGACAAGAATAGTATTAGTTTGTATTTTTTCATACAACGTGTATTTTAAAGGATGATTAAAGAGTTATATTCAATCCGAATAAGAATGTTTTAGCCAATGGATAAGTACCATAGTCCTCACCCGGTGAAAGAGAATTAGACGGCCGGGCATTCACTTCCGGATTGTATCCGCTATAATTAGTTGAAGTCCAGAGATTTTGTCCGGAAACGTATACTCTCAACTTTTCTACAAAAAAACGCTGGGTCAGATTCTTCGGCAGAGTATATCCCAGTGTCACATTCTGCAACCGCAGATAAGAGCCATCTTCCAAATGCCAGGTTGACGTACGTCCATTATAACCTTTTGATTTACGATTGGCACGATTCACCTGACCGTTTCCCGGATCTTCCGGACTCTTCCAACGATTCAAGGCGATGGTAGTACCATTGGTATTGCCTTCCAGATTATCAATGTAACGGCGATTCAAGTTCAAAATCTCATTACCATACACTCCCTGGAAATTAAAATCAAGATCAAATCCCTTAAACCATACTTTCCACCAAATCCATAGGTGAAATCAGGCATATAGTTACCTACTATCGTACGGTCTTTATCCAAGTCCATCACACCGTCTCCATCTACATCCACAAACCGGAAATCTCCAGGCTTGGTATTGCTGAAATGAGGATATTTCTTTAATTCTTCTTCATTGGAAAAAATACCATCCTGCACCAACAGATAATAACAGCCGATAGGTTCACCAACTTTCGTTATGTAATACGCATGATCTACGCTACCGGTAGATATGATAGGAGCATTACCCGGACCGAGCGCCTTTACTTCGTTTGTATTCGTAGCATAATTGGCATTGAATGAATAACCGAAATCTTTCGTTATATTCTTCTGCGAGGTCAATGCTATTTCCCATCCCCTGTTGTTCACTTTACCGATATTCATCAATGCAGTGCTATATCCGGTCAGATGAGGAACAGGTACGTTCAACAACATATTAGAAGTGTTGGTATTATAATAATCCACAGTCAACCCCAACAATCCTTTGAACATTTGTAAATCAATACCTACATTCACCATCGCATTCTTTTCCCAACTCAAATCCTCGTTTTTTATGGTACTAGGTTTATATCCATTCACCAACTGCCCATTGCCTGTACCGAGTATATAATTATCGGAAGCCATCAGAGACAGGTGGTCATAATTACCAATCTGGAAATTACCGGTAACTCCATAACTGGCTCTAAGTTTCAAGTCATCAACAAATGACAGGAATTTTGCTTTCGTGAAAAAGTCTTCTCCACTTATTCTCCATGCAAAAGAAGCAGAAGGGAAATATCCCCAACGGTTGTTTTTTCCGAAACGGGAAGAACCGTCTGCACGAATGGCTGCTGAAGCCATATACTTACCTTTATAGCTATACTGTACACGCGCCAGATAAGAAGCAATTGTCCACTGTGTTTTATCAGATGCACCTTTCGTCACCGTACCTCCGGAAATTGTTTGTATATAGTCATTCGGGAAATCGGTAGCCGTTACATTATCACCTTTATATGTTTCTTTTTGAGCCGATTGCACTAAAACGACATTGATAGAATGAGCATCCTTGATGGTCGTATTATAATTGATTTATTCTCAACCAACCAGTTGAAGTAAAAACCGGATGAACTGTATGCAGTAGGATTCGACTTCACATCATAATATTTCTGTCCCAATAACGGAAGTCCGATGAACGGTATTGATCGTTATGCGAACCGTAATAATCACCACCAAAAGAAATGTTATAGGTAAGCCCTTTATATAACTCCAATTCCGCAAAGACTTTTCCCACAATAGCCATACGATCTACAACATCCGATTGGAGGTTTGCCATGGCTACCGGGTTTAATACGGCATTGTGCTGATAGTCATTTCCAATTCTCCAATATCCGTTTCCCTGATAGTTATAACTTCCATCCGCATTATACACCGGCCATACCGGAGGCATCATCAAGCTGATTGCACAATACCGTTAGACCCGGAAGCATCTACCGGTTGGAAGTAGAATAAGAAGGAGAAAAATTCAGACCGAATTTCAGTCTTTTATATTTCCCGTCCAAATTCATACGCATACTATATTTCTTAAAATCGGAATTAATGATAATACCTTCTTTATCATAATAGTTGGCTGAAATAAAATAACCGACTGTTTTTCCTCTGCCGGAAATAGATACATTGTGGCTGGTAGTAGCAGCAGTACGGAATATAGCGTCTTGCCAGTCCGTATCGGTCAGTCCTTTGTCACCATTCAGATAAGGAAAGAGTTCGGTGGGGATACGTTCCCATGAGTTGGGACGCATCCCATTCGGATCATCCGGTGATCCACCGGGGATTGGCATCCAGATAGGCGTTGTCATGCCCATCTTTTGCAAATTCGGCAAACTGATATGCATTCATCATTGAAAGTCTCTTCGAAACACTCTGGATACCATAATATCCATCATACTGCACTTTCATTTTCTCCGACTGCCCCTGTTTGGTCGTGATAATAATTACACCATTCGATCCGCGGCTACCATAAATAGCTGCCGAAGAAGCATCTTTCAAAACTTCTACAGATTCAACATCATTATTATTCAGATTGGCAAATCCACGTTCCACCGGTACACCGTCGATAATATAGAGAGGATCACTACCTGCATTCACTGTGCTGATACCACGAACACGGATACTTACGCTTCCTTCCGGATCACCACTAGGTTGCGTCACCTGTACTCCCGGCATTTTTCCCGCCAACGCCTGACGAAAATCGGAAGCGGAAACTTCTGCTATTTGTTCGGCTTTCACGGAAGAAATAGAAGTAGAAACATCTCTTTTTCTCTGAACGCCATAGCCTACCACGACTACTTCATCGATCATCTTACTATCTTCCACCAACGTGATTTTTGCCGTATTCTTATCTTTGCAGAGATATTCACCGTTTTATAGCCGATATAAGAAATAGTCAGTGTGGCAGATTCCGGTACATTCATGATTGAATAACGTCCGTCGATATCGGTAATGGTACCACTACCTTCTCCTTTAATCTGAACACTGGCACCAATCACCGGTTCTCCTTTATCATCTGCAACAATTCCCTGGATAGTGCGTGTACGTTGAGCTGTTTCTTCCTTTTTAAGCGGCTGTTTGCTGACAGCAATTGTATGATCGGTCCTATTGAAATAAAGTTTGGCCTGGGTGGTTATCTCGGCCAGAATCTGTTTTAATGAAGCATTTTTAATGTCGAAAGAAACTCTCGGAGCTTTGTTCACCGTCTCCTGGTCATAGAGAAATTTAAAATTAGTCTGTTTGCTGATTTTATTGAAAACACTTTCTACCGGCTCATTTGCACGCGAAGCGTTATATCATGCTCTTTCAGTGTTTGAGCAGCAGCCGGAACAATTAAAATGAAGGTGAATAGTAAAAAAGCTAAAAACGAACAGCTATTTTTACTTATCCCTTTACAAATAAGAAGATTATTCATAAATTTGTGCGTTTTAGTAATTGACTAAAGTTATTAAAAACAAGCAATACGCGATACGTTATTCATTTGGGTCGAAGCTTATGAATATCCGTCCGGATTGCGGATAGGGGCATTCCTTTGGAGTGCTTCTATCATTTTAGGGAGGTTCATGAAGGGGCTGTTTTCATCTATTATTCTTTTAAAGGTTGAACATTATCTTTTCTTCATCTCATTCTTTATAAAGAAGGACATTAATGCCTTCTTTCTTATATTTGATATCACCACTGATAAATTCGATGGATTTAAGTACGGCCTCCAGACTCTTATTATCGTGCTCACCGGTAATCAAGTTGTTGAAATCCTGACCGGAAGCAAAAGTAATCCGGCAATTATATACACGCTCCAGTTCTTTTGCCACATCCCGAATCGGTGTACTGTAGAAACGTAAACCTCCTTTCATCCAGACAGCCACTCCCCCATCTTCTGTTTTCTTACTATATTCACCGGAAACCGTATTGATAAGCACTTGCTCTTTGGCAGTCAGCCTCATCATTGCTTCCGGTAAATCAACCTGTACTTTACCACTCTCCACACTCACAGATACAATCTCATCCGTTGAATAGGACTTGACATCAAAACGAGTCCCCAATACCCGAACATCCAGCCGCTTCGTCTTTACAATAAATGGCATCTTTTCATTACGGGCAACACGGAAATATCCCTCACCTTCAAGTTCTATTTCACGGCTATCTCCCACAAAAACGTTCCGGATAACGCACTTGAGAACAAGAATTCAATACCAAAAGAGTTCCATCCGGCAAAGTCACTTGCCTTTTTTCACCAAAAGAAGTGGTGACTTCGGCAAGCGTGACCTGCTGTTCATTCATATATTGGAAAAAGTTGACACTCCCTATTATAATGGCTATGACAGCCGCCGTACTAACCGCCACCACAGACGCCCGACGGAACCAAGTACGTTTTTTGTGTTCAATACGTTTCAATAACTGACGCGCCTCTCTCTTATATCTTTCCCGTTCCAAATCAGTAGCAGGTTGCAAGTTCCCGGATTCTTCCCAAACCTCTGCTGCCAGTTCATCCAATAGTTCTTGGTTTTCTGCCTCTTTTATGCTTTGCAAAAGTTGTGAAGCCTCTTCCCTCGTATAAAGGTCATCCAGGTAACGATGCAATTTATCTTTTTCTGTTTTAGTATCTTTCATCATACATTCAAAATAAGGATATTAATTTCCTTCCCTTTGTATAAGTAATACACAAAGTAAGAAAGAGCTAGGGTGTGATTAACATTTATTATAAATTCAAACAAAATAGAATCAAAGTATATCAGCTGATGTACTTGAATATTTAGTCAGATAAGAACGAATCACTTCAGAGATACAGAAATATGTTCCTGCACCGTATAAACAGAGACACCCAACGCTTCGGCTATTTCTTTATGAGACATCTGTAACTCACGGCTCATTTTGAACACTTCCCGTTGGCGGGGTGTCAATTGTTCCAATGCACGAGCAACAATCTCTTTCAAATCATTGAGCAAAATATGGTTATTGGTCTCGTTTGTTGAATCAATCGCTTGAGAAAGAATCTGTTCTTTCAGCTGATCTTCATTAGCCATGTCGCGCAACTGATTCAGAATACGATTACGTACGATGGTATAAAGGTAGGAAGAAAAAGAGGCTTCGGGATTGATGAAACGACGAGTTTGCCAGACTACCGTAAATGCATCCTGAAAAATATCTTCAGCAAATTCACGCGACTTGACGAACTTCAGGGCGAAGTAGAGCAAACGATTCTTGTAAGCGGCATAAAGTTCGCAAAAGGCCTCTTCATCTCCGTCTATCAGACGGAGAACCAATTCCCGTTCATTTACAAGAGTGTCTGTTGCGTACATATTTTCTTTACTTTTGGGCACAAAGGTATTGTTATGATGTTACAAACGTATGTATTTTTTCTGAAATAAAAAAAAATAAAAGCGCTCTCACCGAAAAGATGAGAGCGCTTTTATTTCATTTATCATTCAAGACTGTGTCTTATCGAAGATTTTAATTTTTCCCTTTCTTATAATTCTCCAATCCGGTCTGCAAGAATTCGATATACTTAGGAATATCTTCGTTATAAGCATACGACTTATTCAACGGTTTGCCTGATTGTCCAACAATACATAGAAAGGCTGGGCGTTGGCTCCGAATTTCACACGTTGCAGATAACTCCATTTATCGCCGACAGTACGCAAAGTACGTTCTGTACCGTTCTCGATTATCTTTACGGGCTCGGTCAACGGAGTCTTATTATCCACGTAGAGAGTAATCAGTACATAATCGTTATTAATCAAATCACTCACTTTCGGATCAGTCCACACCGCTGCTTCCATCTTACGACAGTTTACGCAACCATATCCGGTAAAGTCGAGCATAACGGGCTTTCCGTTCAGACGGGCATATTCCATACCTAAATCATAATCATCGAATTTCGCATGTACCTCGTTCTTATACAAATTGAAGTCTTGCGTCTGCATAGGCGGAGCAAATGCAGATACGGCCTTCAATGGTGCTCCCCACAAACCGGGAACCATATATACAGCGAACGCTAAAGAGATTAATGCCATAAAGAAGCGGGTGACTCCCACCTTATTATCATCGTCATCATGCGGAAATTTGATCTTACCCAACAGATAGAATCCAAGCAAAGCAAAGATTACAATCCACAGAGCCAGGAATGTTTCGCGGTCAAGCAGTCTCCAACCATAAGCCAAGTCAGCTACCGACAAGAATTTAAGCGCAAACGCCAATTCGAGGAAACCCAGCGTTACTTTGATTACATTCATCCATCCACCGGACTTCGGCATAGATTTCAGCCAAGACGGGAACAGGGCAAAAAGTGTAAATGGCAATGCCAAAGCAATGGCAAATCCTAACATACCAATTGCCGGAGCAACCACACTTCCTGTGGTAGATACCTGTACCAGCAGAAATCCGATAATCGGACCTGTACAAGAGAAAGATACCAATGAAAGCGTAAAAGCCATCAGGAAAATACTTAATAATCCGGTCGTAGATTCTGCTTTGCTATCTACTGCGTTTCCCCACTTCGAGGTAGTCTGATTTCAAACGCTCCAAAAAATGAAGCGGCAAAAATCACCAACATCAGGAAGAAGAGAATGTTGAAAATAGCATTGGTAGATAAAGCGTTTAATGCGCTGGCACCGAAAATCAACGTGATAGCCAAACCTAATGCAACATAAATCACGACGATAGATGCACCATACGTCCACGCATCACGAATACCTTTCTTTTTGTCTTTACTGCGTTTCAGGAAAAAGCTGACTGTCATTGGAATAATCGGCCACACACAAGGAGTGAACAAAGCCAATAATCCTCCAAGGAACCCTGTAATAAATATATATATCCAGGACATATCTTCCTGACCGTGCTCCTCACCTAATGCTTGCAGATCACTGATAACGGGTTTCCAAAGTTCACTGGAGGCAACTGCCGGCTGAATATCCGTGGCTGCTTCCGTTGTAGTTGCAGGCACCAACTCCATCATAGCAGATGAGTCTTTCGAAGCAACAGAAGTTGCCTCTTCTTTCTTATCTGCCTTATCCACTACTTTTTGTTCCGGTTGTTCTGCTTTCGATTGTTCTGTTTTCGTTGCGGCAGCTTTCCGGCTTTTGCTACTCCCGAAAACTTGAATGGCACTTGAGTAGGAGGCAGACAACTCTCGTCATCACAAGCTCCGTATTCCAGATAACCTTCTATCGCGTAAGCTCCACCCGTAAATTTCACTTTCTGCACAAACTTTGCTGTATTCTCGAAATAACGTACCTTCATTTCGAACAATTTATCGAAGTAGCTACTTCTTTGCCCACAGGTTTCAGTTTACCGACAAGCTCGACACCCGATTTATTATCAACATTAAATGTTGCAGAAATAGGACCGCCATCTCCCAGGTCGGTAGAATAAACATGCCAACCTTTATCAATGGCAGCCGTAAACACCACCTCTGCCTCCGTATCGGAGAGAGGTGTCAGTTCTGTTTTAAACTTTACCGGATCTTTGATCTGCGCTTGCAATGCATATACAACAAAGCTTAAAAGCAGGAAAGAAATTATTTTTCTCATCTTTATTTTTGGGGTTTATAATTCATAGTCTACGCATGCACGGCTTTCCTTCGTTTCAGCCAAAATCTTACCGGCAGCTACGTGGTCGGGATGTGTTGCGTAGAATTTCACATCTTCTAGTGTATCAAACTCACTGTAAAGCGCAATATTCCATGTTTCACCAGGATTCATATTCAATCCGACTTCCACTTTGCGAATGACAGAGATTTTAGCAGGAAGAGCTTCTATCGCTTCCTTAAATTTAGTCATGACTACCAGTTTCTCTTCAGCAGGAACTTCGTCTTTTAACTTAAATAATACAATGTGTTTTACCATTACGTTGTTATTTTAATGAATTGTTTCTATATTTGTCTTGTTAATGCAATCATCGCATTAATAGTAATGCAAAAATACTCTATTTAGTTCAAATATACATTTAAAGAGATGTTAATTATAGGAATAGCAGGCGGAACAGGCTCCGGAAAGACCACCGTCGTACGGAAAATTATAGAAGTCTCCCCGCAGGAGAAGTAGTACTCTTACCACAGGATTCATACTACAAAGACAGTAGTCATGTCCCGGTTGAAGAACGCCAGAATATCAATTTTGACCATCCCGATGCTTTTGAATGGAGCCTACTATCCAAACATGTCATGATGCTGAAAGAAGGAAATAGCATTGAACAGCCGACCTATTCTTATCTCACTTGTACGCGCCAGCCCGAAACGATTCATATCGAACCTCGTGAAGTGGTTATCATTGAAGGAATCCTTGCTTTATGTGATAAAAGCTACGCAATATGATGGACCTTAAAATCTTTGTAGATGCCGATCCCGACGAACGCCTGATACGTGTTATCCAAAGAGATGTTATTGAGCGCGGACGTACTGCCGAAGCTGTAATGGAACGCTATACACGGGTTTTAAAGCCTATGCACCTGCAATTTATCGAACCTTGCAAACGATATGCCGACCTTATTGTACCGGAAGGCGGCAGTAATAAGGTAGCTATTGATATACTGACTATGTACATCAAGAAACACTTGAAGAGTTGAGAGTGGAGAATGGAGAGTTGAGAGTTAAAAGCAAAATGTCAGGTATGAATGTCAAGACACTGATTATCCCTTTATTCCTCGTATTGTTCTGTTGTGCGTTCGGATGCCGGAACAAACAACATAGTACAACGGATGAATCCGCACGTGATCTTCCACAAATAAAAGATAGTGGCGAACTCGTTGTATTGACATTGTATAGCTCTACTTCCTATTTTATTTACCGGGGACAGGAAATGGGATTCCAGTATGAACTTAGCGAGCAGTTTGCCAAAAGTCTGGGACTAAAGCTTAGGATTGAAGTTGCCAAAAGCGTTGACGAGATGATTCAAAATTGCTGGCAGGCGAAGGAGATATGATTGCCTATAATCTGCCTATCACCAAAGAGTGGAAAGACAGTCTGCTTTATTGTGGTGAAGATGTCATCACCCATCAAGTGATTGTTCAACAAGGAAGAGGAAAACAGAAGCCATTAAAAGACGTAACCGAACTGGTAGGAAAAGATATATACGTAAAGCCGGGGAAATATTACGACCGCCTCGTCAATCTGAACAGCGAATTAGGAGGCGGCATCCGGATTCATGAAGTTACCAATGACAGTACTACCATCGAGGACTTGATAACGCAAGTGGCGCAAGGAAAAATCCCGTATACAGTAGCCGACAATGACCTGGCAAAATTAAATAAAACCTATTATCCTAATTTAAATATCGATTTGTCTATCAGTTTCGATCAACGGTCTTCGTGGGCAGTACGAAAAGACAGCCCCGAACTGGCAGCCGCCGCTACTAAATGGCATCAGGAAAATATGACCTCTCCCTGCCTACACAGCCAGTATGAAACGTTATTTTGAGAATAGTAAAATGATGCCCCACTCTCCTATCCTTCATTGAAAGAGGGGAAAATTTCTCATTATGATGATTTATTCAGAAAGTATTCCAAAGATATCGGATGGGATTGGCGTATGCTGCGTCACTAGCCTATACTGAATCTAATTTCGATACCACTGCTGTTTCCTGGGCCGGCGCCAAAGGACTGATGCAGTTAATGCCTGCCACCGCCCGGGCAATGGGAGTACCTCCCGGCAAGGAGCAGAACCCGGAGGAAAGTGTGAAAGCGGCTATCAAATATATCGCCGCCACCGACCGCAGTTTCAGTATGATTCCCGACAAACAGGAACGACTCAACTTCATTCTGGCATCTTATAATGCGGCTTGGGACATATATACGATGCGATGGCGCTAGCCGAAAAATACGGAAAGAACAAACTGGTATGGAAAGACAATGTAGAAAACTTCATCCTGCTCAAAAGCAATGAAGAATACTTTACCGACTGTCTGCAAAACGGGTATTTCCGTGGTATCGAGACTTACAATTTCGTCCGTGATATCATGTCGCGCTACGAATCCTACAAGAAGAAAATAAAAGCATGATTAATATTAAGTATCAAGTATTAACCGTGGCCTTTGAGGCGCTTATCCGCATAGCGTAATACTTGATACTTACTTAATACTTATTTTTTGGTTACTAAGCTGATTACGATGATAGCTAATACAGATAATGGTAAGGCAAATAATATCGGATCAATCACAGGGAAAGGATAAGTGGTAATCAATACATCCCGTCCAAATAATGCTTTGCAGATACCTAATGCTGCAGATTCTTTCTGATGAAGAAATACAAGGGCAAACAGGCTACCGATTGTTCCGACCCAAAGACTTGCCATGACACCCTGCTTAGTGGCTTTCTTCCAATATAAGGCACAGAAATAGGCTGGAAGGAAAGCTGCCGCACAAATCCCCATAAAGATAGAAGTTCCACGGGCGATAATATCATGAGGCAACATATAGCAAATAATGTAGCTGACCAGAATAGAGAACAATACTCCCAAACGAATCACGTTGGTCAGTTTATTCCGCGAACGGGGTTTATAAGTTCCATAAATATCAGAACCTACCGAAGCACCATTGTATGGAACTGCGAGCTTAGTGTAGACATACTGGCCGAAAGGATACATAACATAAAGAGTGCGGCAAACCAGTCGGGCATCGCTTTATTAATAAAATATGGAATAATCTTATCGATGTCCTGCACTACTTCGGTAGCAACCGCTCCTTCTGTTTTCAGGAAGAAAAAGGTACTCAAAGCTCCGGCATGATAGATAGCTCCTACGGTTATAATCAAAAAGAAACAACCGATAAATACACCGCGGTTTAATTGTTTGCTACTTTCCACAGTCATAAAACGAACCACTAGCTGGGGTTGCGCAAGACATCCGATTCCTACTCCTAAAATAAGGGAAGTAACAAGTGAGTACCATTGTGGTGAACCTGTAACAGGCATTGCAGTCCATCCCTGATGTCCCAATGCTTTAAATTTTTCCGGGACTAACGGAGCAATAGCAGTCAACTCTTTATTCGCTTCGGTAAAACCCATACCGAGCACCTGGTATAGAGAGAATAACAGAAACAGCATACAACCGAACATGATAACTGCCTGTAAAGCATCTGTATACATGACCCCTTTCATACCGCCCGCAATAACATAAGCAGCAATAACCAATGTAAATATCAACAAAGAGATATTGAAATCAATCTGAAAGATCTGTTCGATAAATACAGCTCCACCTTTCATCACAACTGCTGCATAAAGCGGCATTCCGATGAAAATAACAGCAGCAATAAATACCTGTATATTACGGGAACGAAAATGACGCCCTAATAATTGAGGAAAAGTGCTCACATTCAGTTTTGCACCCATACGCCGGTACGCAAACCGAAAAAGATAAAAGCGATGACAACCCCAATAAACATATTCAGGAAACAGAGCCACTGAATACCCATTCCGAAAGCTGCCGCCACTCCTCCAAAACCTACAATAGCAGATGCGGAGATAAACGTAGCACCATACGAAAGTGCCATAACAATAGGATTCATCTGACGTCCGCCTACCAGATAGTCACTGGTATTCGTTGTTTTCTTATATCCCAAAAAGCCGAGGTAAGCAAGTGACAGGAGATATCCTATCACAATCAAGCCGAGTGTAAATGTATTCATCGAGTTTCGTCTTTTTCATCGTCCTTATTCCAATACTTCAGCCCAAACCAGGCAGCAAAGATCACACATACCACTGAAAGAAGGTAAGGCAGAATTATAAAAGGGTCGTCTATTCCAAACATTTGCGTATCAGATTTTAATTAGCGTTGCAAATGTAAGGAAATTATTGAAAAGACAAAACTTTTGCTTACTAATACTGATTATAATGTATCTTTTTCTCGTCAAATTTCTGTTTCGGGTTCTCTTTTGTAGCCGGATAGCCGAAAGGAATGACACAAAGCGGAAGGATATTATCAGGTAGATTGGTATATTTGCGTACCACCTGCATACGGTCTTCATAAGGATAGCAGCCGTCCATACAGCCCCCAGTCCCAGACTTTCGGCAGCCAGCAGAATATTTTGCGCTGCTGCTGAACAATCCAAATACCAATAAGACGAACGTACAGAATCTCCGCAGACAATGATAGCGTTACGGGCCTGGGTCAACATCTTTGCATAAGGAAGCGCAGCAGCCATTGAATCCAGTTTGGCACGGTCGGATACTACTATAAACTCCCAAGGACGGACATCTTTCCCCGAAGGGGCAGCCATTCCGGCACGAAGCATCAAGTCTATTTTCTCTTTCTCCACTCCCTTATTCAGATAAGTACGCACACTTTTACGTGCGAAGATATTATCCAAAGCAGCATTTCCGGTTTCGGACGTTCCTTTTTCTTCTTTGGTAGAAGAACATGCGCTCATAGCAACAACTATTGCTGCAATCAGACATAAGAAAGAGAAAATCTTTTTCATTGTGATACTATTTAAAACAGATTCAACTTATTTTTCTGCGCCTCTTCCAATGAAACCGTTTCACGTTTCAGCAGACCGTTTTTTTCACGAAGCGCCTCATATTCGCTATTCAGTTCGTTCACCAATTCGGCTTTCAGCTGTGGATTCAATAATTTGGAAGCAACACTTGCATTCTGGGAAGCATCTTTCAGATGTACCACCGGAGCGTGATAGACAGGAGCAATCTTCAATGCCGTATGCATTTTCGATGTAGTAGCCCCACCAATCAGAAGAGGAATATCCAGTCCTGCTTTTTCGAGTTCCAAAGCCACATGCGCCATTTCTTCCAAGAGGGAGTAATCAGACCACTCAATCCGATCATATCCACTTTTTCTTCAATGGCACGCTGCACAATGGTTTCCGCCGGCACCATCACTCCCAAGTCTACAATATCATAACCATTGCAAGCCATCACCACCGCTACAATATTTTTTCCAATATCGTGCACATCGCCCTTTACAGTTGCCAGCAACACTTTTCCAGCCGCGGCGCTTCCTTCCACTTTTTCCGATTCGATAATCGGCTGCAGGATAGCTACGGCTTTTTTCATCGTACGGGCAGTCTTCACAACCTGGGGAAGGAACATTTTTACCGGCACCAAACAACTCGCCTACATAATTCATTCCATCCATCAACGGGCCTTCAATCACATCGACTGCTTTATCATAAAGCGGCAATGCTTCCGCCAAATCCTGTTCAAGGAAATCTCCAATTCCTTTCATCAAGGCATATTTCAAGCGTTCCTGAACGGGTTCTTCTCTCCACGCATCTTGTTTGGCGGCTGGTTGTCCGGCAGTTCCGCTCATAGTTGCTTTCAGCGATTCCGCCAATTCTATCAGACGTTCCGCAGCGTCCGGACGACGATTCAAGACGACATCTTCTATCTTTCCAATACATCGGTCGGGATATCACTATATAACACGGAAGTACCCGGATTCACAATTCCCATGTCCATTCCTTGCTGAATGGCATGATAAAGGAATACAGCGTGCATCGCCTCACGGATATAATTATTGCCACGGAAAGAGAAAGAAAGGTTACTGACTCCTCCGCTAATATGAGCACCCGGAAGATTCTTTTTGATCCATGCGGTAGCTTCAATGAAATCTACAGCATAGTTATTATGTTCTTCGATCCCTGTGGCTACGGCAAGCACATTGGGTCAAAAATAATATCATGAGGATTAAAACCTACTTTATCTACCAAAAGACGGTAAGCCCGTTCGCAAACTTCTATTTTACGGGCGGCTGTATCTGCCTGACCTTTCTCATCAAAAGCCATTACGACGGCGGCCGCTCCATATTGGCGGATGATACGGGCATGTTCGAGGAAAACTTCCTCACCTTCTTTCAGAGAAATGGAGTTAACGATTGACTTTCCTTGCAGACATTTCAGGCCGGCTTCAATCACTTCCCATTTGGAAGAGTCAATCATTACCGGAACACGGGCTATTTCCGGTTCGGACATGATAAGATTCAGGAAAGTAGTCATCTCTGTCTTTGCGTCCAACAGTCCGTCATCCATATTGACGTCAATCACCAAGGCACCATCTTCCACTTGTTGACGGGCGATGGAGAGAGCTTCATCATATTTCTTTTCGTTTATCAGACGAAACTTACGAGAACCGGCTACGTTGCAACGTTCGCGACATTTACAAAGTTAATTTCCGGTTTGACTTCCAACAGTTCAAGCCCGGAAAGCCACATACAATCCGGTGCAAGAGCAGGGATGTGTGGTTTAGCACCTTTCACGAGGGCGGGATATTCGGCAATATAGGCATCCGTCGTTCCACAACAGCCGCCAATGATATTGATTAGTCCTTCTTCGATATATTCTCTCACTTCGTGAGCCATATCAGCAGGTGTCTGGTCATACTTACCCAGGCTATTCGGTAATCCGGCATTCGGATAGGCGCTAATATAATAAGGTGCACGAGCTGCCAGTTGTTCAAGGAATGGTTTCAATTGGCGGGCTCCGAAAGAACAGTTTAAACCGACAGAAAAGATATTGGCATGTTGCATGGAAGCAAGAAATGCGTCCAATGTCTGGCCGGACAATGTTCGTCCGCCAATATCGGACACCGTTACAGATAACATGACAGGCACTTCGACACCTGTTGCTTTCATTGCTTGTTCGGCTGCAAAATAGCAGCTTTAGCATTCAGGGTATCAAAGATTGTTTCGATCAGAATGCGTCTACGCCACCTTCAAGCATTGCTTCCATCTGTTGCTGATAGGATGCAGCCAGTTCGTCGTAACTCAAAGCACGATAAGCCGGATTGTTCACGTCCGGCTCATAGAGCAAGTCTTATTGGTTGGTCCCACAGAACCGGCTACAAAACGCGGTTTATCGGGATTCTTTGCAGTGTACTCGTCGGCAAGGTCACGGGCTAGTTTTACGGCTGCCAGATTCATCTCACGCACGTATTCTTCTACGTGATAATCAGCCATAGAAACTGTAGTCGAACTGAATGTATTGGTTTCGATGATATCCGCACCTGCTTCCAAGTATTTACGATGAATATCCTGAATCACGTCGGGACGTGTAAGACACAATAAGTCGTTATTCCCTTTCAACTGTCCGGGGATATGCGCAAACCGTTCACCACGAAAATCTTCTTCCTTGAGGTTATATTGTTGAATCATTGTACCCATTGCCCCATCCAGAATAAGGATGCGCTCGGATACGACTTGAGAAATTGTCTTTTTCATTACCCTATCACATTAATACCTAATTACCTACTCTGCCATCTTCTGCCAGACTCTTCGCAGTCCGGTGTTTATCTTATAGCGGTTTTACTTACCGCTTGAACATTCTTGCCATATCTCTACGGTCGTCTTTCTCCTTTATAGATTCTCGTTTATCGTATTCTTTCTTACCTTTCGCCAAAGCGACTACCAGTTTCGCCAAACCTTTTCATTGATAAACAAGCGTACAGGAACAATCGTAAAGCCGGGATTTTTCATCTCCCGCTGAAGTTTCTCCAATTCTTTTTTACTAAGCAACAACTTCCTCTCTCTACGTGCCGTATGGTTATTGTACGATCCATAGAAATATTCGGCAATGTGCATATTCTTCACCCACAATTCGCCTTTCGTAAAATAGCAAAACGTATCTACCAGACTGGCTTTTCCCAAACGAATGGACTTTATTTCCGTACCGGTCAATACAATACCTGCTGTGTAGGTATCTATCAGCTCGTAATCAAACGTAGCCCGTTTATTCTTTATATTTACAGGAGGTTGTTTCATCTTTACTCATTAATTAAGTATAGCCGTCAGTCTATTAAACACGATCTGTATCACTGCCGGACATAGTATTAACAATACAGACGACAAAAGGGTGTATTTTAATCGTTGTTTTTCTTCTACTCCCATCAGTATAGGAACTCCCTCCCATACCACATAGACGATGTAGAACTGCAGCAACCAAGCAATAATTCTAAAATCAGGTAATAGTCCGGTTACTATCTGAAGCAGGAAAGACACAACCAATGCATATCCTGCAAACTGTTGTGTCAACGGCATATTACTATGCATGCCAAACATCCTTGTTCCCATTTCATTGATGGCATAAGCTGCCAGAAAATAGCCACCGAACAAGGCTACAGCTACGGCGCAACAATTGGTCATAGCTATCTGGAAACTTTGCGGACCTCCCCACCCATTCGTCAATAACGAACCGATGAATACGGACAGACCGCATAAACCAATCATAGGATAGACAAAAAGCCATAAATACTTTTCGCCTAATCCTCTTCCATAGAAATTTCCTCCAGCCTTGGCCGGAGAGGAAATCAATTTCATTGCTATGTTAAATAGTTCTTTGTAG
>ENA-OQJH01000701-OQJH01000701.1-human-gut-metagenome-genome-assembly--contig:-NODE-701-length-16865-cov-1.595949_pt1 | contig 16865 bp, 17 predicted proteins | sample MGYA00242597_ERZ504763 | MGnify/ENA primary metagenome ERZ504763 (study PRJEB26092, sample SAMD00036359) | human gut metagenome | host: Homo sapiens | study: EMG produced TPA metagenomics assembly of... | reverse complement strand
CCTATCAGACATTTATCCATTAATCGTCAATTACTCCGTCACCATTTAAATCCTTATATTTGATATCACCCACCTTTCGAAATCTGTCCCGGATGCCCTTCACCAAACTGCTTGGCATGGTCCATGATCTCTTCTTCACTAGTGAATAACCCTTCGGCGATCCATCCCCAACGTCCGTTCACGTTCGTTCCTCTTTTTTCCATCCACGGATACTGTACCGGGGATCATCGTTCTCTATAATTTTATCTTCATTCCATGAGAAGTTACCACGGACAGTCAGGAAACATTTCTTACCGAGTTGCTGTGTATATTCCAATGTAGCTTCAAAACCCTTATTGTCTACCACTCCCAAATTAGCATAAGGCATTTCTACGAACCGGAATAATCAGGAATAACGCGTCGGGTAATAAAGATGTCTTTACGATGTTCTTTAAAGATATCTAATGTCAGCGAAAGATTGTCTTTGAAAAATTTTAAGTCAACACCTAAGTCTTGCTTGCGGGAAGTAGACCAACCGACATTGGCTCCGTACTTGCTGAACCCCCAACCACCAACACCGTTATTCTGGTCGCCAAAACGATAACCATCTACGCTCGCCACTCTGTCTAGGTACATAAAACGCCGTCCTGTTACAGCATCCGTACCAACTAAGCCATCTGTATAACGCACTTTAAAGTAAGAAACAGTTTCTTGCAAAGATTCCCACCAAGCCTCATTAGAGATAGCCCAGCCAAGACCAAATGCAGGGAAGAAACCGAAACGTTTTTCTGGACTGAAGTTCTCGGAACCATTATACCCAAGGTTTGCCTCGAAAAAATAACGGTCGTTCCATGAGTAAGTAGCACGGGCGGCCAAGCCTTGTTGCTTATAGGGCAAAGAACCGATCAGATTATCAGAACTCGAACGGTAAATCTTTTGGTATAAAGCAAAAGACCACCTATCCGATGCAAACCGAACGAACGGTCGTAATTTAAAGAAGCTTCAAAGTAAGTACTTCTAGAGTCGGAAGCGCCCTGGTCAAATGCAAGATCTTTATGTCCTGTATAGGTCAGTGCATACCGATAATTGCCATCTGCATCAAATACATCATCATTCCACAATCCGTTTTCGTCTTTAGTTCCGGCAAAATTGTAAGTATCTTCACGCTTGTTATACTTCAGGTCACGACTGTTATGCACGTCGAAAGCCAACATGGCAGAGGCGGTAAGCCCTTTACTCCACTTCCAGAAACCAAGGTCTTGCGTCAAACGAATGTTGGAGTTCAACTGATTTCTTGCTTCATTTTTGTAACCACGACGAGTCAAATCGGCATACGGGTTACGGAGGTCACCATTGGTAGAGATACCTGGTACAGAACCATCAGGCATCATTAACGGCAAATAGACCGGATTAATCTCCATAGCTGACGCAAACAAGTCACTGGTAGATTGCTGCGGATAGTTACCCATAGAAAGGAAACCATTGAAGCCCAAATCAATAGTAGTCGTTTCTGTTGGCTTCAAGTTCAAATTAGCGGTATAATTGTAGCGGTCGTAACGGATGTTAGCATCATAGTTCTCCATTTCAGCGGTACGTGTCAGACCTTTTTCATTATAATAACTCAATGAAACGTAGTAAGTGGCATTAGGTACCCCACCACGCACACTTACATTTACACGACGATTATGTCCCCAGTCATTGAATAATTCGTTCATCCAATCAACGTTCGGATACAAATAAGGATTGAACATCAGTGGATTATCATTCGGTAGTAATCCATGGGCTTTCTTCGTAGCCTCAATATATTGAGGAGAATATAACATACTGCCTCTAGTATCCATATACGCTTCATTGGCAGCATCCATATACGTAAAGGCATCCGCCATTTCAGGTTTCTTTGTCAATGTCACAAAACCTTCATAGTAGTCTACTGAGAATTGCGGCTTGCCCACCTTACCCGGTTTGGTTTTAATCAGAATTACACCATTAGCACCGCGTACTCCATATACAGCTGTGGCAGAAGCATCTTTCAGCACCGTAAACGACTCAATATCTTCAGGGTCGATATTATTGAAACTACGTTCCACACCATCCACCAATACCAGTGGTTTAGAGTTCTGACCCGCCAGTGTAGAAATACCACGGATCCAAAGATCGGAATCATCATGCCCCGGTTCTCCTGAACGTTGCACAGCTACTACACCCGGCAAACGTCCAGCAATAGCAGAAGATAAATTAGCTGTCGGCATCTTTATATCTTCTATTTTCATAGATGACTGCGCACCTACTACCGATACTTTACGTTGATGTCCGTAAGCCACAACTACCACTTCGTCCAGTGACGATACATCTTCTGCAAGAATTACGTCCAGCACTTTCTGTTTGCCTACTTTTACCTCTTGTGATTTATATCCTATATAGGATACGATAAGAATGGGATTGTTACTCGTCAGTTTCAGATTATACTGACCATTGGTGTCTGTTATGGTACCATTCGTAGTACCTTTTTCCTGAACGCTCACTCCAATGAGCAATTCGCCTTTTTTCATCAGACACACGCCCTGTTACAGGAGTACCTTGTGCCCACACTACTGTACTAAATGTTAGCAGTAATGCCAATAGCCACAATGTCTTTGTGTGATGTTTTTCCATTTCAAACAAATTCATGTTACTTTGTTTTTTTTAATTAATACTAAGGTTATCAATCGCCTATATAATTCTTATAAGCGGAAGCAAATTAAAAACTTTTAATATTAAGAATATTCCGCAGAAGTGACAAAATTATGTCAAAATGAAAATGCTCATTTATAGAACAGAAAGGAGAAATAAAGCACATTATAAACATCTATATATCAACACATAGCATTCATTCACGTACAAACAGAGCACAAGTTTGCGCACATTGTATCAAGTTATAATAGCCGCCTTTTCGCCACTTTTATTAAAAAGTTTATTCGTAAGCAGTAATAAATAAAATCTATACAGACATGAATTCAAATATATCTGTCACCCCAAACGACCAAAGAACAGAAGGAATGAAGGAATCCCGAATCATTAACCGAAAGACTTTGAAAAACTAATTTCTTATCAGTCCAATTCATTCGTTCTACTGTAGTTTCCCTTTCGTTCCACTATAGTTGGACGCAAGAAGCACTATAGTTCCTCTTGCGCCCAACTATAGTGAACGAATAAATAAGGACCTCGAAAGACTTAATTATCCGGAATTACTGATCTAAGGATTCGGGTAATACATCCATAAAACTCAATTAGTAAAGAATAAGATAGTGGGGATAGCATTATCGGAGTTGCTCCCGATAATCTTTCGGCGTCATTCCGAATCGGCGGGTAAACTCTTTATAAAATAGGAACGGCTGGAAATACCAACTTCAGCGATAACATCCTGAATAGAAAGTTCTTCATTCTGCAACAATCGTGCAGCCTTCTCCATCCGATAACTCTTTATCAAGTCACTGGGAGCCGCATTGGATATTTCTTTAAACTTGCGATAGAATTGACGCGGACTCATCGCCATACGGTCGGCAATTAAGGTTGATCCCAATTCTTCCTGGTCAAGATTTTGTTCTATCACTTGCAACAGTTTCCGGATAAAGTCCGCCTGTTCTTCTGTAGTACAAACAATGCGTCCGGCCCAGTCACCAAGCTCTTCCATATAAATCTGCTTTGCCTCCCGAGTACCGTAAATAGCTTTATTGACGGCTTCTTTCAAAAATATAATATCATAAGGAAGTACAATATATGAATCAGCCCACATAATCAATTCGCGCTGAATGGACGAACTTACTTTCCAACTTAACATTGGAATAAATGCCGTTTTCGAAAGTTGAGTACGATTCTTATTCACATATTCCAGGAAGTCACTCTCTGCTTTTGCATACATCAACATATCAACTAGTAACAAAGCAGGAGCCGATCTACGTATTTCTTCAAATGCAAGTTGTACACTTTTCACCGGACAAACAACAAATTCATCTGCTAAGAGATCACTTATCAGCCATACCATTTCATCCCTATCCTCCAGCAGAAGAACCGTTTTCTTCCCATGCTCTTCAGTCTCCTTGATGATAGCCGGTTCAAAGGCTAACGTCAATAAATGATCCTTTCTCTGTCGGCATAGTGAAGCGTAACATTAGCTGTTCTCAAAGCCGCTTGCACAGAAAACAGTAATTGGCGGGTAGTTATCGCCTCTTCTGTTTCCTTACTATCTCTTCTTCCCTCTTCTTCCGAACCGGAAAGTTGCTTATATAATTCCTTCAGAGTATCATCTACAGCAGAGAACTGCAACAACATCCGTCCTTCCTCTTCCTTCACATCCACTACAATATCCGACTTATGTTTTACTCCGCCAATATAAAGGTAACACCAATAGAGCATACAGCGTAAAGCATTCTTATAAACAGGATAAACAAAGTGTTCTGGTATAGCAAGTTTTACAGAAGATATATCAACGCCCTGTCCTTCCAACACATGCAAGACTTCTATAGAGAGCTCTTTCATGCACATACAACCAGTAATCGCATATTCCGTAGGGAAAAATGACTTAAGTTCCTCTACAGCCAAAGTTCCCGAACGGAAAAGAGTTGCAATAACCGTCTCGTGTACCTGCTCCATAATTCTGAGACGCTGTTCATAAGGGAGATTTTCCGCACGCAACTGATCACAAGAGCGATAAATGGACGTAAAACGATTCAGTAACTCACGATTAAGACTGGCGGACTCCGGTAGAGCTTCATTGCTTTCTGCTGTCAACAGCCGCTGCATCATACGCTTCTGGAGAAAATATTTTCTTAATAAATGAATCAGATAACCGGCTATTAATATGAAAAACAGCAAGTAAATGACATAGGCTACCGTAGAAAGATACCAAGGCGGAAGAATGTACAAAGGGATAGAAAATACCTTATATTCCGTATTAAATACATCTTTCTTATAACGGACCTTTAAAACATAGCTACCCGAAGGTATTTCTAGATACGATGCTTCATTTATACTACTAAACGAGGTCCAGTCTTTATCAAATCCGTCCAGCATATAGGAGTACTCCACATCACCTCCAGTAAGAAAGTCTGGAACAACAAAAGAAAGGGAAAAAGAAGCCTTCGCTCCTTTAAAACTTAACGCTTTGCCACCATCGGTATAATAATCCCCCAGATTAACCTCCTTACGTCCAATCATTAGCTTACGCAATAATATGTTCGGATAGAATTCCGGAGCTGTCGCCACTTCCTTATCCAGATAAAGCAAACCGTCAATGCCTCCAAAGAAAAGACGTCCGGTATAAGGACATTGATAATAGCATCATCACTAAACTCGCCCACCTGCACACCGGCGGCATAATAATAAGCATGCGAAGAAGTGTTTTTGGGATTATATTTAATAAGTCCACGATTAGTGCCAAGCCATAAAAAACCATTTGCATCCTCCAATATGCCATGAATCATATCATTAAGCAACCCTTGTTCTCTACCGATATAGGAGGCACTGATTTGTTCCTTATTAAAGGTCAAACACACTAGTCCCGATGTTGTTCCTACATACATCCTACCATCTTTAGCACGATGCAGGCTAAGTACATCATCAACAGATTTATGCAATATTCTTTCAAAGAAATGACTTTATATTTCTTCTGTCTGTTTTATCAAATCGAATTAAACCTTTTTCCCGGCTTCCCAACCAAAGAATTGGAATCTCCTTCAGCTAACATAGGATAAAACATGGTTATCTCTTTTTGTTCATAAAAGAAATGATAACGCTTTTGCGATTTGAGGTGAATCTCCCCTTGTTTCCTCTCCAATATCAATTTACGAAATCCGACCCCAGCCGTAACCGCATAGAGTACGCTGTCATTCTCTTCATAGATATCATGTATTTCGATAACAGGATCTGCAGACTTATCCTCAACACAATGCAAGGCTTTATCTGCAAAAGAATAATAAAACAGTCCGGGATTACCCGATCCTACCCAAAAGCCATCCATATAACGGCTTTGTTTTAATGAGTATGCTTGAAACTCTCTATTCCAACGGGTATAAGATGAGGCATCCTGCCTGCCTACTGGAGAGTAAACTGTAGTAGCAGAAGCATCCATACCACCTTCATAATCATGTACATGCAAAAGTCCATCTCCTTTCGTACCAAACCATAATCCGCCATATTTGTCTGTCATGACAGAACGTACCTGCCGACTTAGATTGGATGATAGTTTGCTAAGCATCAGATTAGTGGCTATCGAGTACTTCTTAGCGTACATGACAGCTCCCTGCCCATCAGAAGCTACCCAAAGAATATTCTGATGAGGATCGCGGAAAATATCATATATACGTACATTACGGTCCACCACTTCTTCTTCATATTTTTTCGAGGTGCGCAAACGTACTAAACCATTGGTTTGAAAAGCAATTATAATGTCTTCATAAAAAGGAACAATTCCCACAACTTTCCCATATCGTTGCACCAACGAAGAAAGGTTACGAATATAGATTTTAGACCTTCTGGAAATATCATATACATAAAGATCCCGCTCTGCATCCACAAAACAGAGAATGCCATTCTGATAAAATACATTATCGATAGGTTTTGCATGAAAATCAGAAGATGAAACAGTAGGATGGACAGACAATGTATCCCGGTCAAAGCCATCTAATGAACATTGAATCAGACTACCTGTATTCCGTGGAAAAGTCCATAAGACACCATCATCCGTGACAAAAGCACGCTGATCCATATTCTCGACAGGAGTCTCTATATTTTTGAGATGGACAAACTTTTTATGATAAGTATTATAATAAAAGATTCCTTCATCGCTTACTACCCAAGTATCTCCTTTCGGATTGGAATGCAGATAATAATCACCTGTAAATCATAATATCCCACTACCTGACGCGAATCTTGCGAAAAACGATTAACTCCCAAATGTGTAGTAATCCACAAACAACTGCTATCTGCCTGCTGAATAGAATGAATGACATTGTTACTCAACGTCTTTTTCATTGAGAAATCAGAACGAAAGACCTCGATACCTTTCCCATCATAACAATTCACGCCATCATAAGTGCCAAACCACATCAGCCCTGCTTTATCCTGATAGAGGCAAAGCACAGCACTATTAGAAAGCCCTTGTTGATAATCGACTTTCCGAAAAAGATAAGCATCTTTACCCGCATCAGCCCAACAGACCAACGAACCAATAAATGTAAAAAGGCATAATATCAGACATCTTCTCATTATATTAATAGCAAGTGTTATTGTTCATGTCTTATTAGATAAAGCGGGAACAAATATACTAAATATAATATAAATGAGACATTAATAAGTAAGAAAAGTAACAAAAGCCATCGGATAGACCATTAGAAAGCTGATACAAATGTTTGGCCTAAATCCAAATATTATTCTACACGCAATTCCCACAAAAAGGGAAGTACGGACGTACGATAAAGAGTTGGATGAAATAGAATCACCATCAAAAAACACGACTTTACCTGATGGTGATTCTATATAAAATCAATGATTTAACTCTAAGATAAATTCATCATCTTCTCTCACAATATACCCCGAACTCTGCAATGGAGGTAGTACCATTAGAGTTTAAGACAGTCATTCGTACCGCATCTCCCCAAACCGTATCGAAACGGTGGATTTTCACACGCAGACCGGTAGGAGCCTTACCTTCGTAAAGGGGTTTCCATGTACCACCCGCACGGTATTCCAGACGGTATTCCTGCAAACGGTCATTGTTACGATCCGTAATAACCACCATATTGAAAGTTTCTCGCGCTCAAAAGTAACCGAATACCAGGGCACTTTCACTTCAGGATTAGAATTCCAGCAGGTCCCGAAATCATCGTCATTGGCAAAGTCCATGATAGCATAGTCACTGCTCCATGTACCTTCGGCAGGCTGATATTTGGCAATGTTGGAAGATATAATAGGAGCATCCGCTTCGGGAACCGTTGCTACACGACCGTCGTTCTTCCACAGTTTACCTATTTCCTTCAGAGCTTTCAAGGCGTTGGCATCCATCAAGCCGTCTCTGTTGGGAGCTACGTTCAGGATAAGTTACAGTAGGATTTGCCCATCGATGATATTATCATTGACCATTTGTGCCGGAGACTTCACAGGGGTAGTCGGGAAACTTTCTTTCCAGAACCAGTTCTGCTGTAACGGCAGGCAAGACAAGGCAGGCAGACGGTTGGTATCTTTCGAGATATGCTGTCCGGCTCCTTGTTCGTAAGACTTGATGTCCGTGTAAAACAAAGCCTCGGCAGGATATTTCGCTGCATTCAAATCCATCACCAGACAGTTGGGCTGGATTGATTTGACCAGACGATAAATATCTTCAAAAGGTACGTCATCGTAAGAGATACGTGACCACGGGGCATCCCAACCGTCAATGATCAAAGCTGTTATTTCACCATAGTTGGTCAACAGTTCGCGAAGTTGCTCCTTGATCATTTCGATATGCTGCGGAGTTATACACTTGGGACGCAGCCGGGCATGCGTATCGAGGATCGAATAATAGAGCATCACTTTCATCCCTTCGGCACGGAATGCGTCGGCATATTCTTTTACCACGTCACGTTTGAACGGGCTGCTCATTACACTATAATCGGTCGTTTTAGTATCCATATACAGAAACCGCTATGATGTTTCGTTGTCAGACATCCGTAGGTCATGTTGGCTGATTTTGCCGCTTTTGCCCATTGTTTGCAGTCCATCCTGACAGGGTTGAAAAGCTCGGGAGCAGCATCCGGGTCCGGCCAGTCCTCATTAAAGAAGGTCGGCATGTTGAAATGAATGAACATACCACAGCGTAAATCAACGAATTCCTGTTGCAGCTGGTGCAACGACTTAGTTTGAGCATTCAGGCATAACACCGAAGTTACACCCAGGATCATCAGTAAAACAGTCTTTTCATCATCTATTCATTTATTAATTATTAATTAGTTAAGTACGTTAGCATCATTAGCTTATACTATCTTATTCACATTCATTCTCAGTCTCTCTGATACTTCATCCACATTCCACCTTTCGAAGTGGCTTCCGTATCGGGACACAAAAGATAGATGTAGAATTTATCTCCTGCACTCTGACGGTCGTGACGAACAACAAAAAGCCCTTTCTCATTGAACCAGGTATCTATCAGGTCTTTACAGTAGGCATTTATCTCAGCTACTTCAGTCGCGTTAAGAGTACCGCCGCCGCAAGTCTGTCCGCTGCCGGATATGTTCTTAAACAAGACACGGTCTTTATCGGAATTATTCATCAGGATGCTTGCTCCTTCTTCACTGCTCGGGAAAGCGAGGTTTGCAAACCACCATGTCCAGATAACGAGCGGTCTTTGCTTCGCGCTTCCACTCCATCCGAAATCATAGCTCATGGCATTTATATCGGCGATTGTTCCACCGGAGCTTGTAGCCTGTCCGCCTGTTCCCGCCCATATTTCATCGCAAGCGGCACCATGATCCTGCGCTTTTCCGAGTGTGAATTTTCCTCCGGAAGTCACATAGTCGAAGTCATTGACCGCTCCCTTGTTGGAGGTCAGGGTTACATTTGACATACCGTCTACCGCCACCGCATCACCGGTGCAATCAATGGCTTTGAAGGCATAAGTGGCTCCGTTCACCGATTTAATCTGTTCTACCGGCGTGTCCAGTTTGAAGATTTGCCCTTCTTTCGTCAGTTTAGATTCATAATATTGCGTATGGCCGTTCGCATCGCTTCCATCCTTGTTTTCAATCGTTATTACCTTGACAGAAAGATCATTGACACCATTCAGTACCAAGCCATAATAACCGATAAAATTGCCGGAAGCGTCACAGATGGACTGATTATCCAATAAGTTTTTCTCAAAGAGTTCGGTAAGTCCGCTTTTGAAGCAACTTTACCATCGATGTATGCCTGTGTAGTCGGCTGCAGTTCAATGGTATTGCCGGTAGATTCACCGTATAAGTTCAGTTGTGGCGCCTCTCCTTCTGCCGGAATCTCTGATACGACAAACTTGGTATCTGCAAATTCACTACCCAGGTTTTGCAGATGGACATCGCAATTCTCAATATCCAGTGCACTTCCTTGCCTTTGGCAGAGAATGATGTTTTTCCTTCTACCGCCATCTCCAGAAAGTCCGAATCCAGTGTCACTGTTCCGTCTTCATGAAACTGGAAGTAAAACTCGTGCCCCTGATAGTCAGCTTTCCAACAGCCATCAGCTGTGCCATACAATATTTCTTTAACGGAGGAAGCCTTCAGACGGTCACCATCTCCGTAGCCCACGTCATTCAAATCCAAGGTATTGCAACTCCAAAAGCTCGTGCACAGCACAGCTAATGCAAATAATACTTTCTTCATCATAGTTGTTTTTTAAAGGTTGCTCTATTAGTTATTTTGCAGGAACACTTCCACCTCTGTCTTGTATTCGTTCCAGAGTTCTTCCATCGTAAGGTCCGGGTAGCTCTCCTTCAGGATATACTTCACCGCATCCTCCAGGCTCCACTGGTTGGTCAGTTCGTCCATCAGCACCGTCCACGGCAACATACGTACGAAGTCGCCATTATAAAGACGCAGCCAACTCATAAAAGCACCGGAAGTATTATAGTCAACCTGCCAGACAAAGTATTTATCACTCTGCGGATTCCGGTAAGACTTGGCGATAGCAGCCTGATATTCTTCTTTTTGCGTAGCCAGAATATATCCTTTGCTCGCTACTTTCACAGCGTCCGGCCATCCTTCCTGATATCCCTGCCGGTCACAATCCTGCACACCTTCCATGATATATTTTCCTTGTTTGGGCATCCACTGCACGCAGTGTCCCATCTCGTGCATAAACACATGCTGCATGTCCGGCAGTTTCCACCACGCATCGTTCGGATTGCTTTCCGAAGCCGGATAAACAATACCTCTTCCTTCGTTATGGGTGGGGTAATCTATCGCATACGCTCCTCCGGTCTGGTCTTTCTTGATAAAGACACGCAGTTTGCTGTAAGGGTCGAAAGCCAGATTATAGGGGTCGAATGACATAGCCGCACAATCCATATAATACCATTCCGGAACTCTTCCTGAGTAGCAGCCTCATCTCCGTTACCTATCAGATTATACAATGCAGAAACGGGACGTATCTCCGAATCACTCTCAAAGGAAATCTGAACTTGTGTCGCCTGGCTGGTTTTAAAATACTGCCAGGCAGCATAGTTCATATCCACTTGAAGTTCATACTTATCCGCCTGATCGCTCAGATTCGTCCAGTCACTTGTCTGCCGGGCACCGTCGGCATCTTTGTAGATAGAACGGAAACGAAGTTCCTCTACACCGTAACGGTCTGTAACCACTACTGTACGATATTTACTCAGACGCAGAGTGGTCGGCTCGTTGCCATAATCCCGCCTTTTCACAGTCAGGTTGCCAAAATCACCGACATTCGGGATCATGACGCGCTTTATCTTTTTGCCGGAGAGCAGGGAGTTGAATTCTACTTCCACTCCCACATATTCATCTCTCTTTTCCCAGCCAGAGTTACTGCCGTCCCACGTGAGGTAAAGTTCATTCAGCACCTCATCATATTTCGCCTCTTTGAGAGGGGCAGCCGCATATCCGGCTACGGTATTCCCGTCTTTCAGTACAGGCTGATAATCTTTATAGATGTCAGGAGTTGCGAAGCTGTCTTCCTCACCGTAGCAGGCAGCCAGTGTCAGTGAGACAAACAACCCGAAAGCTATATCTTTCCAATGTTTCATAATCTTCTTGTTTAAGCGTTATTGTTCGAATATCGTATTACCATCCTAAGTTTTGTACCAGCGACGGGATACGACGGAGGTCATCATAAGGTATCGGCATGAAATATTGCTTTTTCGTAAATGCTACACGAGTCTCAAAAGAGGTTCTTTCGAAGAATGCCGGATAATCCTTATCCATATTCATACCGTATACTTTGCCTCCTTCGCCTCCGGTGTGATATGCCGGATAGATCCAATGTTCGGGGTCATTCTGTCCTTCCGCCACTTTCCAGCGACGCACATCGAAATAGCGGTTCCATTCGAAGACTAGTTCAACCAGACGTTCGCGGCGGATACGGTTCAGCAGATCGGTCTGTGTCTTCGGACAGGTTATTTTGCCGGCTGTTGCGGTAAATGTATATTCGGGAATGCCTGCACGGACACGGATTTTATTCAGATAAGTCAGGGCATTGTCGAGATCGCTGCACATACAAAGTGCTTCGGCATATCCCAAATACATATCTGCCAGACGAAGTACCGGAGAGAAGTGTTTCGAGCCGTTGTTGTTAGAAGCTTTCGCACCCCGACGGATCAAGTATCCCGAATCCGGACAGTCGCCGGAGGCTTTGGACTTGCCGCAGGTTCCGTTTGCACCGTTGGTGAAGTCTGTGCGCATTTCCTCATTGTACTTACCTTCGTTCAGCCAGATAGAGCCGCTATAGGTAATATTCACATAAAAGCGCGGTTCACGGTCTTTCCACTGTTTCAGCACTTTGGACTTATCGGCGTCAAAGTAAAGACGGGAAGGGTTATTGGGGTCATAATATCTTCCGGATGTGAAGTTGTTGGCGCCCGGTATGCCCTCGAATTTGTCATAGCCGGGATCTTCTTCGATGGTCAGTCCGTCTTTCGTAAAGAACAGGTCTACCGTTTCCTGTGTTGTATAATAGCCACCGCCGCCAGTCACGTCAGTATCCTGGAAGTCGGTAAACTTAGGACATACCCAGTAGGTATAGTCGTACAAATCTCTCAGCTTCACAAAAATCAGTTCATCAACAGCTTCCCAGGTTGTGGTGAAAAACTCGCCCGCAGCCCTGCACGAAGCATAAGGGTCCAGTTTTCCATTCGTATAGACCTCGGTCAGCTTGTATCCCTGTCCGGTTGCGAAGGTCATAAACCGTTCATATGCATCGCGTGCCTGAGTCCATTTGGAGTTATCTTCGGTCTGAGGGAAAAGTTGTTTGCCGTCTTTATTCTTGACTGACGCCTGATCCGTATTTCCGTTGAAAAGCGGACTTGCCCAATAGAGGTACAGCTTTGCCTTGAGTGCCATACAAGTGGCGACATCCATACGTCCCAGGTTTGCCTTCCCGGCTCTCTGGAGCAAATCGCCGGAATCAATAGCGCTCTGCAATTCCGTAGCAATGAAGTTTACGCATTCGTCTACCGAATTACGTTCTTTAATCAGTTCTTCCAAGGAAGCGTCCAAAGGAATGGGATCTTCGCCAATCAACGGAATAGGACCGTAAAGGCGCAGCAATTCAAAATAATAGTATGCCCGCAATGCACGTGCTTCCGATTTCCACTTTCCACGTGTAGAGGCGGCGGCTTCTGTACATTTATCTACGTTCTGGATGAACGTACTTGCTTTGGCTATTGCCTGATAGTACTTTGAAAAGTATTCACTTGCCTGAGCTGAAGCGGAGTTAAAGGAGCCGTTGGTCCATTCCGCATACGTTTTGTTCCAGCGGTTTGCTCCGTCCAACGATGCTTCCGTAAAGATACCTCCGTAGGTGTTCGGATGAATGGCATCTGTCACTTCACGCACGTAGCTGTATACATTGTTCAGATATTCTTCCGTCCTTTGCTTGGAGGCAAACGTTTCGTCCAGTCCAAACTGCACACCGGGAATCGGTTCAAAGAAATCACTGCAAGCAGTCAGTCCGACACACATCGATGCAGCCAACAGGTATTGTTTTATTCTATTCTTCATAACGATTATTTGACTTTAGGGTTAAAAACTAAACTTGACTCCGACCGAATAGCTGGATACATTCGGATAAGCTGTTCCATTACTTGAGTTCAGCTCCGGATCCCACAGCTTGAAGTTAGAGAAGGTAAGCAGATTCGTACCCATGAGGTAGACGCTTGCACTTTTGAGGAAACATCTGTCCAGCAGCTTTTTCGGTATATTATAGGATATGTTCAGTTGCTTCAGACGCAGGAAGCTGACGTCTTTCACCCACCACGAACTTTTCTGAACATATTCGTGTTGGCGTCACTGCGACATACATGCGCGGATAGAACACATCTTGATTGGTCGGATCGTCGGGACTCCAGCGGTCGTGGATGTTGGCAAAGACATTGTCACGGCCTTCGTCATCCCAGAAAGGCTTGATACAAATGCCGTCCAGATAGCGGTCGGCCTGTCCGGTTCCTGAAACAGGGCGCTGATAGAAAAGTCTCCGATCTGTAGGTCGGCACCGAATCCGTAATAGATTCTGGGGACATCACCGCGTCCGATGACGGTCTTGTCATAGTTGTCGATCACCCCGTCCCCGTTCAAGTCACGGTATTTGATATCGCCTACATGTACTGTCCCGAACTGGGTAGCATGGTCTTCAATCTCCGCCTGACTGGTAAAGAGCCCATCGGCTATGAATCCCCAAGTCGCATTTACATTCGTACCGCGTGTCTCCATCCAAGGATAGTCTACCGGCGGTTCGTCGTTCTCTATAATCTTGTCTTTATTGAAAGTCAGATTGCCACGTACCGTAAGGAATGTCTTCTTACCCAGCCGTTGTGTATAGTCCATCGCCAGCTCTATACCTTTATTTTCTACGACACCCAGATTAGCATAAGGGTTTTCGATCCATCCGGCGTAGCTGGGGATTGTACTGCGTTGCAGGAAGATGTTGTCGCGACGTTCCTTGAAAAAGTCGACTACAAAGGACAGATTATCATTCAGGAACTTGATATCGATACCCAAGTCTTGCTTTCTGGATTTAGACCAAGTGACATTTACACCATACTTTTCTTCTCCATAACCGTTGGCACTTGTATAATTGGTTCCGAACATGGTTCCTGTCAGACCGGTGAACACCCCCTGATACATGAAGCGTCTGCCTGTTGCGGTATCACTGCCGACCCATCCGTCCGTATAGCGGAATTTGAGGAAGGAAATGTATTTGCGGACCGGATTCCAGAAAGATTCATTGGAGACTGCCCATCCAGACCAAAAGCAGGGAAGACACCATAACGCTTGCCCGGACTGAAGTTCTCCGAACCATTGATACCGAGATTGAATTCTGCGAAGTAACGGTCGTTCCATGAATAAGTAGCACGTCCGGCAAAACCGCGTTGCTTGTAAGGCATACCGCCAATGACATCCGTCGCATTCAAATCCCAATATACTTTCTGATTGTAAAGCAACAGACCTCCTACCCGATGAGCACCGAACTACGGTCATAGTTCAAGGATGCTTCTGTATACACCGTGCGGCTGCTCCATTGCTCCGGTGTCTGAAGTGACAGGCTACCATCCGCTTCTTTCAGCACCGAGTAGAGGTAATCGCCTGTTTCTTCATCAAACAAGGTGTCTTCTATCCAGATTCCGTTTTCGTCCGTTTTACCGGCAAAGGTGTACATCGGTTCATTCCGGTTATACTTTCTCTTACGTGAATTGTAAGTATCGAAAGCTACCATGGCAGAAGCAGAAGTCCTTTGCTCCACTTCCAGAAATCCAAGTCCTGCTTCACGCGGATATTAGAATTTAACTGGCTGGAAAATTCATCATAATAACCTCCGCGAGCCAGCAGACCGTAAGGTTGAACTTTTGCTGTGAGTTGATACCGGACACGGTACCGTTGGGCAGCAACAAAGGATAAATAACCGGATTCACATCCATACAGGCTGCGTACAGCGAACTGGTGCTGCTCTGCGGATAGTGTCCCTGTCCCAGATAACCGGAAAAACCCAGATCAACCGTCGTCTCGGAAGTCGGCTTCAGATTCAGATTGGAGGTGAAGTTATAACGGTCGTACTTCATCTGAGTATTGTAGTTCTCCAGCTTGAAGTTGCGGGTCATACCGGTTTCTCCGTAGTAACTCAATGAAGCATAATAGTTTGCATTAGGTACACCACCACGGATATTAATATTCCCGCGACGGTTGTGTCCCCAGTCATTGAACAGGTTATCTGCCCAGTCGATGGCCGGATACAGGTAAGGATTATACAATCGGGGATTGTCATTCGGCAATAAACCGTTGGCCTTCTTTGTCGCTTCGATATAAGCAGCCGAATATTTAAGTGTACCGCTTGTATTCATCTGCGCCTCGTTGCGTGCATCCATGTAAGTGTAGGCATCTGCCATATCTACTTCTTGGTCAGGCGGGTAAAACTTTCGTAATAGTCCACACTAAACTGCGGTTTGCCTACTTTACCGGGTTTGGTTTTCACAATCACGACTCCGTTGGCACCACGTACACCATATACTGCAGTTGCGGAAGCGTCTTTCAGCACTGTAAACGATTCGATATCTTCAGGGTCGATATTGTTGAAACTACGTTCTACCCCATCAACGAGCACAAGGGGACTGGAACTCTGTCCGAGCAAGGAAGATAAACCACGAATCCAGATATCCGATTCATCGTGACCGGGTTCGCCGCTACGCTGAACGGCAACCACCCCGGCAATGCGTCCGGAAATAGCAGAAGACAGACTTGCAGCAGGCATCTTAATGTCTTTCACATCCATCGTAGACTGAGCGCCTACCACGGATACTTTACGCTGATTGCCGTAACCCACTACTACCACTTCATCCAGTGACGACACATCTTCCACCAAAACGACATCTACGATTTTTTGCTTTGCTACCTTTACCTCTTGCGGCTTATATCCTATATAAGATATGAGCAGAATAGGATTCCCTGTTGAAAGCTTCAAGGTATACTGACCATTCATATCGGTAATGGTACCATTCGTTGTACCTTTTTCCTGAACACTCACCCCTATGAGCAGTTCTCCTTTTCATCAGAGACACGGCCTGTGACGGAACTTCCTTGCGCCCATACTGTTACACTACACGTAAGTAACAATAGTAGTAGCCATAATGACCTGATGCGATGTTTTTTCATTCCAAACAAATTCATACTACTTGTTTTTAA